>Ga0114950_10000147_pt1 | contig 41924 bp, 44 predicted proteins | sample N075metaG_FD_83503 | JGI IMG/M metagenome (GOLD analysis project Ga0114950, IMG submission 83503) | Deep subsurface microbial communities from Kermadec Trench to uncover new lineages of life (NeLLi) - N075 metaG | ecosystem: Environmental > Aquatic > Marine > Ocean trench > Sediment | place...
AGAATGATATTGTATGGGACTCGCAGATACAACGAGACACTTCGTGACAATGAGTCATCGAAGTCGACATCTAGTAAAAATCTCACTAAACGCTACGGAACTTGCTTGGAACTGGCGGAGAGGGTGGGATTCGAACCCACGGTACGGTTACCCGTACTCTTGATTTCGAGTCAAGCCCGTTCGGCCAGCTCCGGCACCTCTCCGTAGTCTTCGTATCAGCAAATCGTCCGGGTATTCTGAGGAATTGGCGGATTGTTTTCCAGCGACCTGAACTCGGCCGGGCGAAATACCGACTGCAGTTTCAGCCGCTGACTCAAGCGATTGCCGAGGTACTGCTGGAGCGAGCGTCGCCTGCCGGATCATCACGAGATACCTGCACCCAGCCCATGCCATCATCCTGATTGGCGAATGCCAGATCCCGGACCTCGCTGCGGAAGCGCGCGAAAGTTTCTTCCAGCAGATCCGGGTGATTGTTTTCCTCGCTCACGTGACCAATCACCACGCGTAGTCCGGGGTTGCCGACAGCATGCAGGAATCCGGCCGCCTGCTCGTTGGAAAGATGGCCGAGGTCACTGGCGATTCTGCGCTTTACCCGCGCGGGGTAGCGGCCTCGAAGCAGCATCTGCCGATCGTGATTGCTCTCCATCATGAGGCCGTGGCAGTGCTGATACTGCTGTTCGACGAAGGGCGTAATCTGACCCAGGTCAGAGATGACCCCCACGCGCACCCCGCAATGCTCGAAAACGAACTGCGTGGGCTCGCGGGCATCGTGGGGCACGATCACGGGCATCACGGCAACCTCGCCTACATTGAAGACGTCGTGCGTGTTGATCGCGCGGCCGAGAAGTTCGCTTCGACTCGCCTTGAGCGTGCCGTAAGAGGCATACACGGGTATCGCGTATTTGTGGCTGAGCGCCGCCACCCCGACACAGTGGTCAGCATGCTCGTGAGTGACCACGATCGCGGAGATATCCCCGGGGCCCACGCCCACGCGTCGCAAGCGGACCTCGGTCTGTTTGAGCGTGAAACCGCAATCCACGAGGATAAGCTCACCGCCAATCTCGACAAGTGTAGCGTTGCCTCGACTGCCGCTACCCAGTGAGGCAAAAGCCGTCAACTGGCAAACTCGCGGATCATGATCAACAGCTGCTGGCTAAGGTCGCGATTCGCCGGTTCGGCTTGTTCGTTCAGGATTGAGACCGCGAACGTGGTTTCGCTACTGCGTTGCATGTGAATCTGCAGATCCTCGCCCTTATCGCCGCGACCAAAGGAAAACATCTTGCGGAAGAAACCCTTCTTCTGCTCACCGGCGAGAAAGGTTTCAGTAACGTTGACGTAGTACCTGCCTTCGGTGCGGTTTTGATCGGTGACGTTCATCTCGGCACGCTTCAGCGCCTGGCCAAGGGCGGCCCAAGCACGTTCACGGTCCAGAAACAGCAGCAGAGTGGGCGCGCCTTCCTCGTTGCGCGCGATGCGAGACTTTGCGCCCGAGGAAATCTCTTGAGCCACCATCGATACGGTCTGCTCGGAAACCTTGGCCACAATATAAGCACCAAGCTCATTGAGCATGTCCGTTTCGATATCAGCGATATTCGACTCGACAGTATTGAGATCTACGAGCGTATCAGGTCCCGGCAAACCCATGCTGTCGTTCTCGTGTCGTACGTGCACTTCAGAAGTGCGTTCGCGCATTCCCGGCTCCACCCGAATGCGCAACCGGTCACGCCCAGAGGCGATCTTCGTTTTATCACGTCCATCACGTATGAGGAGCCGGATCACGTCGCGATACGGTTCGTTGGTAATGGTCAGCCAGCCCGTATCGATACGTCCATCCGGGCCCGATTCCGCAGCAACGGGGATGGCATTTTCCGCCAGGAACTGTTTTACCTTGGGCCAGATCGTAATCGGGCCTTCCGGGATCGCGAGCCAGCGTCGCTCGCCGAGGCGTTGAATACGCACTTCGTCACGGGTGTCGTTAGCGTAGATCGCATTGGGTTGCGGCGGCCGGCGTGGATAAAACTCCGGGTTGAGCTGCGCGGGCGTGGGTGGAATGGGGAAGGGATCGCGAACTCGTTGCTGGTTGAGATCGCTGGGAACCACGAGCCCGGGACGCTCCCGCGCGTCGAGATAATCGTCGCTCTTATCGACGAAGATACCTTTGTCGTCGTTAAACCAGGCACACCCGGCAAGCATGAATAACAAGAAGCCGAACAACAAACGCATCTAAAGGGCCCCAATAGCTTTCAGGCGAGACAACAGTTCCGCCCGGTTAGGTTCGGACAATTCCAATAAAGGCAGACGAATACCTCGATCCACCATACCCATCTCGAACAGCGCCCATTTGGCGGGCTGCGGGCTGGGCTCGATAAACAGGATGTCGTGAATGGATTGCAGCTGATCATCGAGCGCTTTTGCGGCAGCGCGGTCTCCAGATAAGTAAGCGTTGCAGAACTCGGCCATCATCTTGGGCAACACGTTGGCCGTCACCGAAATGCAGCCGACGGCACCAAGCTCGAACATCCGCAGGGTTTGTGCGTCTTCCCCGGATAGAACAATAAAGTCATCGGGTACCTGGCTGCGGATCTGCGCTACCCGCTCTGGGTCGCCACACGCCTCCTTTATGCCAACGATATTCTCGATTGGCGCCAACCGGGCCACGGTTTCTGCCTGCAGGTCGCAGGCCGTCCGTGGCGGCACGTTGTAGAGCACGATCGGCAGATCCACGGCTTGGGCGATGGCTTTGTAGTGTCGATACAACCCTTCCTGGGTGGGTCGGTTGTAGTAAGGAGTAACCGACAGGCTCGCATCCACGCCGCGTTCCTTGGCTTCGCGGGTCAGGTGAATGGCCTCCGCCGTAGCGTTGGCGCCGGTGCCGGCAATCACCGGAATCTGGCCGGCCACCACCTCAACGGTGCGACGAATCACTTCGAGATGTTCGGTCACGGTCAGCGTTGCCGACTCACCGGTGGTACCTACCGGGACAATCGCCTTGGTGCCCTGCTCGAGGTGCCACTTGATGAGGCGCTCCAGCGCAGGCCAGTCAACCTCAAAAGAGGCGGTCATTGGGGTTATCAGCGCAACGATGCTACCGCCGAACATAGCTGTCTCTTTTTTCAGACTCACAAGCCGCGTAATGTTACTTGAGCCCTACGAGCCTTCACAAGATCATCGCACCTCAACCATGTCATCACCGCCATCCTCCTGTTTGGGCCAGGCGTTGTAGATCGCCTTGACTAGGGTGGCCAGCGGAATTGCGAACAGCACTCCCCAGATGCCCCACAACCCTCCAAAGGCCAGTACCGCCGAGACGATGGTGATAGGGTGCAGGTTCACCGCGCTGGAAAACAGCAACGGCACGAGAAAATTCCCGTCTACGAACTGAATGAACAGGTACGCACCGACCACCCCCGCCAGCGGCAGCGTCCAGCCGAACTGCACGATGCCCACCAACACCACCGGAATCGTCACCACCGCGGCGCCGAAAAACGGGATCAGCACCGACAGGCCCACCAATACCGCCAGCAGCGCGGAATAGTTGAGCCCGAACAGGATAAACGTTACGAACGTGGTGGAGCCCACGATCAGAATCTCGATGAACTTTCCTCGAATGTAGTTCGCGAGCTGAACGTTCATCTCATCGCCCACCTCATTGAGCAGGGGGCGTTCGCTGGGCAACATCGATAGAAACCATTCCATGAGTTGATCGCGGTCCTTGAGGAAGAAAAACACCGAGAACGGTACGATCACCGTGTAAAGCAACAACGCGATCACCGATGGCACCTGGGTCAGCAAGGTGTTCAAGAGCGTACCGCTGAGGTTCGCGACCTCGACTGTGAGGGCGCCGAGCCATTGATCGACCTGCTCGGGGGTGAAGAAGCCACCCGGCGATGACGCGCTGAGATCACGCAGGATGGTCTGTACCTGAACGATGCCGCCCGGCAGCCCGACGATGAGTGCGCGCAGCTGCTGCCAGACCAGGGGTACCAGGAACAGCACCAACGCGATCGTCGCACTGAGAAAGACCGTGAAGGCGGCGTACACCGCCACGATCCGAGGCACGTTGAGCTGCACCAGCCGTTTCACCATGCCCTGCAGCAGGAATGCAAACACGAGCCCGATGAGGACCGGCGCCAGCACCCCGCCGAGGGTGAAGAGCAGCACAAACACGGCCACCAGGAGCACCACCAGGTAGATGGCTTCTTCATTGGAAAAGTGGCGATTAATCCACCCGCTGATAACTTCCAAAAACCGCATCAGGCGGATTTCTTGCGCAGCACGTATATATAGGTATCGCCTTCCTGCCGGGACTCCAGCAGTGCATTGCCGCTTTGACGGGAGAAGACTTCGAAATCCTTCACCGACCCAGGGTCGGTGGCCAGCACCTTGAGCAACGCCTCGGGATCCATTTCATTCAGGGCTTTTTTCGCTTTCAACAACGGCATCGGACAATTCAGACCCTTGACATCCAGCAATACGGGTTCCGTCATGATCTATCCTGCGCACACATTCAGAACACACATCCAGTGGAAAGAGAGGGCTATCATAAGGCTTTTGAACTTTCTCTGGCGACCGGACGTCCACCAAGTATGATCAAATACATGCTTTCCGCGCTACGAATGCGGGCCTCGGGCGCCGGCGCAGGCACCCTCAAGACTCTCATGGTCTTGGTGTGTCTGCTCGCCCAGCCAACCGCTGCGGATGTGAGCGAGGATCTCCCGGTCCTCGGGGACGCTTCTTCCAGCTTGATCTCCCCGGAGTTCGAGCGTCGAATCGGCAAAGATTTCCTTAAACAGATTCACGCCCAGCTGCCCACGATCAGCGATCCAATCCTGAAGTACTACGTGGCCGGGCAACTGACGCAGCTCGCGCAGCATTCTCAGCTCAAAGAGAATCTGCTGAGCGTGGTGTTGATCGACAGCGATCAAATCAACGCGTTCGCAGCACCCGGCGGGGTGGTAGGAGTCAATCTGGGCTTGATGCTGCATGCCCAGGACGTGCACGAGTACTCGTCCGTGATGGCCCATGAACTCGCACATTTAAGCCAACGTCACTTCGCCCGCGGGGTGGAAGCATCGCGGGCAAAGACCTTGCCCACCCTGGCGTCGCTCGTGGCCGCGATTATGATCGGTGCGCTGGGTGGCGGCGAGGCCGCAATCGCGGCGATCTCTGTGACTCAAGCCGCCGCCCAGTCGAGCCAGTTGCGCTACAGCCGGGGGCGCGAGCAGGAAGCAGATCGAATCGGACTGAACACGCTCGTCCGGGCCGGCATGGACCCCGACGGCATGGCGCGCATGTTCGAGCGCATGCAGCGCAACTACCGCTTCTCTCGCACCCCACCGGAGTTCCTGCTCACGCACCCCTTGAGCGACACCCGAATCGCCGATGCCAAAAGCCAGGCCCGGGAGTTTGAGAAGCGTGCCTACGTGGACTCGGTCGACTATTCATTGATGCGCGCCCGAGCCCAGATCGAATACGCTGACAGCGTGTCTGGTGCCGTCGTGCAGTTTGAGAAAGCCGTGCGCGACGACCCGGAGTCCCTGGCGGCGCGCTACGGGCTCGCCCTGGCACATAGCCGTGCCGGCGACCATACCAGCGCCATTGTCGCGGGCGATGCGCTGTTCACCGGCAATCCCCAGAAGATCCTGTATATCGCCGCTTACGCAGAGCTACTCATCGCGGGCAAGCGCCTGGATCCAGCGATCCGGCTGCTTTCCCATCAACTGGCGATCAACCCGGACAACGCCCTGCTGGCCGCGCTCTACAGCGACGCGTTGACAAAAAATCAGCAGTACCCCGAAGCGGAGGCCGTCCTGGAACGGCAAAGCCTGGTGAATCGCAACGATGTAGACGTGTGGTACAACCTCGCCGAAGTTTCCGGCAAGGCTGGCAATATCATTGGCGTTCACCGGGCGCGGGCCGAATATTTCGCGCTGCACGGCGCATATCAAAAGGCAATCCAGCACCTCGAATACGCCCGGCGCCTGGTCAGCCACGACAATGTCCAGCTGCACGCCAGGCTCGACCAACGTATCGACGATTTGAGAAACGCCTTGAGGGTCGCCCGGTCCTGACCTCAGGTTTTGAAGTCGAGCATGCGCCTGAGGGGAATCATTGCCTGACGACCGATCTCCGGGTCGACGTAAATCTCGCTGTCAGCCAGCGCTGAATCATTGCGCAACGTGGCAGCCAGGCTCGAAAGTTCATTCATGGCCATCCAAGGGCAATGGGCGCAGCTGCGGCAGGTTGCGCCATCGCCGGCCGTTGGGGCCTCGATGAATCGTTTGTCCGGGTTGAGCTGGCGCAGCTTGTGAAAAATGCCGCGGTCCGTTGCGACGATAAAAGTGTCGTGGGGCAGCTCCTGGGCAGCCTTGATGATGTAGCTCGTGGAGCCCACGGCGTCTGCAATCGCAATAACCGCCGCGGGCGATTCCGGATGTACGAGCACGCACGCTTCTGGGTACAGGCCCTTCAAATCAAACAGCGCCTTGGACTTGAACTCCTCATGCACCACACAGGCGCCGCTCCACAACAGCATGTCCGCCGTGGTCTGGGTCTGAATGTAGTGGCCGAGGTGCTTGTCCGGCGCCCAGAGAATCTTTTCGCCCCTGGCGTCCAGCCACTCGATGATCGGTAACGCCACGCTGCTGGTCACCACCCAGTCCGACAGCGCCTTTACCTTTGCAGAGGTATTCGCGTAAACAACAATCGTCCGCTCCGGGTGCTCCTTGCAGAAAGCCTCGAACTCATCGGGAGGGCAACCGATGTCCAGCGAACATTCGGCATCCAGGGCTGGCATGACTACGCGCTTGTCGGGCGAAAGAATTTTCGCCGTCTCACCCATGAAGCGAACCCCTGCCACCACCAGGGTCTCGGCGGCATGGTCGCGGCCGAAACGTGCCATTTCAAGGGAGTCCGACACACAGCCGCCGGTCTCCTCCGCGAGGTCCTGTATGTGTCCATCCACGTAGTAGTGCGCCACAAGCACCGCACCACGCACATCCAACAGGGTGGTAATCTCGGCCTTCAGCGCGGCAACATCCAGAGGCGTCAGGTCCTCGGGCTCGTAAACGGGTACCCGCTCTACGGGCAAGGTGTAATCTGGTAGCGTGGCCTGCTCACTCATCGTTCGAGGATATTAGAACCGTCGGGGAAAGCACAGCTCAATGCCTGAGATTATTTTCCTCCTTGGCGACGTCGCCGAGGCTCGTAACGACAATCATTTGCGTCTGCCAAAAGGCTTTTGCGACGCCGGTTGGCAGGTCACCGAACTGCCCCACGACTGCGTGCGGGTACACGGCGGACGGCTGCGGTTGGGAGACCACGACCCCGCGAAATTTGATCTCCTATGGCTCCTGGGCTTCGGCCGCCGGGGGAGCTTCTTTGATCGCATGCAGCTGTTGCGCCAGCTCGATCAGCGGCGGCTGGTGAACTCGGCGGACGCCCTCGTCTACCTGCATGGCAAATATCACTGGCTGGAGCTGATGCCTGAAACCCATGCCGGCAACGACGTAACGCAGCTCGCGAAGATCATTTCCAGCGGAGGCGACTGGGTTGCCAAGCCCGCGGCCGGCAGCTACGGGCGCGATGTGCATCTGTTACGCGAAGGCGACGATCCCATCCCCGTGCTGGAATCTTTGACCGGCGGGACAGACGCCGTCTACTGCCTCGTTCAGCGCTACATCCCCGAGATCGCCGACGGTGAACAACGAACGCTCGTCGCGGGGGGCAAAATCATTGGCAGCTATCTACGCGTGCCGCAGAAAGGTCTGCGGGCAAACCTGAGCGCCCAAGCCAAGCCCATGGTGACCGAACTCGATACCGTAACGCTTGCACTTGTCCGGCGACTGGCTGACGATTTGCTCGAGGCGGGCGCCGGGTTCGCTGCCGTGGATACGGCTCATGGGTTTCTCATGGAAGTGAACATCGCCAACCCGGGTGGCCTGGCAACCCTGGAATTGTTGTACGGGGAAGACCCCACGCCGGCAGTGGTCGCCGCGCTCGTCTCGCACAAAACCTAAATCAATGCGCCAACGCATTCATGCGCCTTTGGATTAACGCGCAACCTGGTCTCCAGGCTCACAAGCTCTTGCGTTTGCCGCCTTGACCCGTAGACTGCTCGGTTCGAAAAATTGAATCAATTTGGGGGAATATCACGATGGGAATGCTCGACGGCAAGGTTGCTATAGTAACCGGGGCAGGCGGCGGCATCGGTCGGGCACATGCAAAGCTGCTGGCCGACGAAGGTGCCGCAGTGGTAGTCAATGACCTGGGCGGCGCCCGCGACGGAACCGGTGGGTCACACTCCATGGCCGATGGCGTGGTGGAAGAAATCAAAGCTGCAGGCGGCAAGGTGGTGGCGCACTACGGGTCTGTCACCGACAAGCAAGCCGCGCAGAACATGGTGGAGACCGCGCTCAGCGAATTCGGTCGACTCGATATCCTGATCGCCAACGCGGGAATTCTGCGGGACAAGTCGTTCAAGAACATGGACGACGAGATGTGGGACGTCGTGCTCGACGTACACCTGCGCGGCACCTATCTGACGGTGAAGGCCGCCTACGATAAGATGCTCGAGCAGGGCGAGGGTGGACGTATCGTCATGACCAGTTCCACGTCGGGGCTCTTCGGCAATTTCGGCCAGACCAACTACGGGGCGGCCAAGGCCGGCATAGCGGGTTTCATGCGTTGCTTGTGGTTGGAAGGGCTGAAATACGGCATCACGGTAAACGTTCTGGTGCCCACGGCAACCTCGCGGTTGACCGAGGACATCCTGCCCGAGAACATTCAAGACCAATTTCCGCCGGAAACCGTCGCCCCCGCCATCGCCTGGTTGTGCACGGACGAGGCGAAAGAGGTCACGGGCAGGCAGTGGTTGGTGTCCGGCAACAACGTCTCGCTCCTGTCCTGGCAGGTGACCCCCATTGCCAGCAGAGAGATCTCCGCAGGCCCTTGGGGCATCTCGGAAATAGGCGAGAAGATCCTGGCGAGCAGGGACAACTGGCCGCCGATCAATCCACTAAGAGGATAGTTCCCATGCCAGGACCGCTGGAGGGTTTCAAGATAGTCGATCTATCGGCGGTGGTCTCCGGTCCACTGACAGCAACCCTGCTGGCGGATCAGGGTGCCGACGTAATCAAGGTCGAGCGCACCATCACCGGTGACATTCAGCGCAACGTCGGCAGCAAGCGCAACGGATTCTCGGGATTATTTCACGTGTTGAATCGCGGCAAGCGGTCAATCGCGTTGAACCTCACCACCCACGAAGGCCAGGACATCGTCAGACGCCTGGCCAGGGATGCAGATGTCGTGCTGCAGAACTTCCGCCCAGGCGTGGTCAGGCGCCTCGGCGTCGACTACGAGGCGCTCAGCAAGGACAACCCCGGGCTCGTGTATCTGTCGATCAGCGGCTTCGGTCAAACCGGACCACGAGCTGGCGATCGCGCCTACGACCCGATCATCCAGGCGTATTCGGGAATCACCCAAGTCCAAGGCAGCATTCACCGCGAGCACGCCGAACAACCCGAGCAGGTCAACATGCTGCTGCTGGACAAGCTCACCGCGTGGGCCGGTTGTCAGGCCGTTACGGCCGCGTTGCTCGCACGTTCTCGCAGCGGTAAGGGCCAGCTGGTGGAGCTGTCCATGCTCGACACCGCAATTTCCTTCATCTGGTCCGACGTTGCTGCCGATCAGATTCTCCTGCCCGACGACGAAGCTGGCGACATCGACTCACGCCCCCCCATCCGAGCTTCAGGCATCATGCAGACCTACAGCGACGGTTACGGGTTCACCATGACCCTGACTCAGCACGAGTTCGAAGGCATGTGTCGCGCTTATGGCCTCGATCATATTGCCGAGGATCCCCGTTTTGCGAGCCTAGACGCCCGGATGAATAATCGCGCGCAGCTGCGCGAGGTAATCACCACGGAGATGGACGTGGTCGCTCTCGAGCTGACCGTGGCGCAGGCCGAGGAGCGGTTGCTGCGCAACGAGGTGCCGTTCGCGCGCGTGCGTAGCTTGCACGAGATACCCCATGATGAGCAGGTCCGCCACAACGAGATGTTCAGGGAACTCGAGCATCCTGTCGCCGGCCTAATGCGCGACGCAAGACCCGCCCCGCGGTTTACGGGCACGCCAGCGCAACCCGGTGGGCCCGCGCCTACCGTGGGTCAACATACCCGAGAGATTCTCACGGAAATTGGTATGGGCCGGGAAACCGATGAGCTGACAAAGCGGGGTATCGTTTCATGAATTTCGAGCCTGGCCGAACATGGTGATCGGCGGCGGCACGCCGAACATCCAACGCAACATCATTGCGCAACGTATTCTGGGACAGGCCAAAGACTAGGGCTCGGCGTCGGAATCGCGCCGGTCCCGACAACGCCTGTTATCGCAGCTTCCAGGGTGGGACCGCGTCCCAGTCGAAGGGTTGGATGCCGACCTCCGTGATCTGCCAGACACTGGGCCTGGCTTCGCCATCGGACAGATCCAGAAACCCGATGGTCCCATACTGGGTATCGTAGTTGTGCGGGTAGGTGGGTGAGCCCGGATTCACACACACAACGCCGGCCACCTCCGCGATCTGCTCACGATGGGTGTCACCCGAGACGATCACATCGGGCGTGCGCTCCGGGAAAAAACGTTCCAACCACCGTGCCAAGGTGAAATTAGGCGGCCGTTCGGGCACCGGTATGTAGTGCGTAAGACCGATGCACATGCCTTCGAGCTGCAACGTCCAGGCGTATCGAACTCGCGCGTCTTCGGGCTGTACCGGTCGCCCGCCGCCACCGTCGTCGCCATTGCCGCGCGCCGCATAAACGGGAGCCACCTCCTCCAGGGAATCCAGCAGATACAGCTCGTGGATGTCGCCGGCGTGCATGATCATGTCGACACCGTCGAACGCCTCGTACACCTGAGGCCACAACGTTTTACGTGCCTCTGGTATATGGGTGTCGGAAATCAATCCGATGCGCAATCCCAAAACTAACGACCCGGGCGCCCGCTCGAGCGCCTCAGAGGTTTGCTCCAAGAGGGCGACCGAACCGGCTTGGCCATGATCGGTACGCGTGGCCCTCGGGGATGAGCGTGGGAATGCATGTGCCGACGCGGAAACCCAAAGCTGACCACGCGACGATATTCGGGTTGGGGATACTCGGGAGCGCGCCGTGCTGCCCACTGTGCGGCTTGTGCCCTTGTTTCGGCGTGCGCCTTCTCCCGCTGCCGGCGTGCATCCCCTAGCTCCGCGGCGATGGCAAGGGTTTGCGCCATTCTCCTGCGCACGGCATCGGCTTGCAGCAGCGACGGTCGATACACCTGGAGACGCACCGCAACAGCATCGGGCAACGCAAAGTCGGCGAAGCTCGCTTCGCCGTAAGTACCCATCGCCAGATAGACCTCACCGGCAATAGCTGAACGCGCAAACAGCACAATCAGCAGCGAAACGACAAGTATGGCGCGCATATTCATGTAGGTTTAGCCTCCGGACATCGGCTGCAGGTTGTCGTCCACGTGCCTCACGGACTGTGCTACGACGCTAAGCAGCACCACCAGAACGACAAACGCGATACCGCTGACAACAATGGCGGTGGCCACGCTGTACTGCTCGGCGATGATGCTGATCGGAATAACGCCGATTGGCATCAGCCCGTGCGACATCATGTCAACACTCATTATTCGGCCACGCATATGGTCATCTACCTGAAGCTGCAGCATGCCCCGATTGAGCGACATGTTCCATGAGCTTAGAAAACCGATCACGGCAATCATTACCGAGGAGAGCACTAGCGTTTGCGAGAAGCCGAATGCCGAGGTGAACACGCCCCAGCCGACGCACGTGGCAATGAGCCATGCCGCCCGGTTTTTAAAGTCGTTGACGCTCGCGAGGAGGAGCGAGCCAACGATTGCCCCCAGACCCATAGCCGACATCAACAGCCCCAGATCGTCCGGCCCGCCGCCAAGGATGTCCTCGTTGAAAGCGGGCAGCAGAGTGTTGATCGGCATCCCGAAAAGAAACGGTACGATGGACAGCAGAATCAACCCGAACACGGGCGGGCTCGCCCACACGTAGCGAAACGCATCGGCCATATCCGTAAGCGGCGATTTCTGACGCGCCAGCTGCTTAACGAGGCCCGGTTTGCGGACCATCACAATGGTGATGATCGAGATGAAGTACAGGCTCGCGATCACGAAATAGACGATGCCGACGCCGTACGTGGAAGCAGTGTCTCCCGCCGCGGCCCAGGCGATCAGGAAGCCTGCGAGGGCCGGTCCCAGAATCCGCGACAGATTCCAGCTGGTGGTATTCAACGCCATGGCCGTGAACATCAACCGTTGGGGAATGAGTTCTGGCGCAAACGCCTGCCGAGCGGGCATGGACAAGGCCAGGATGGTGCCATTGAAGAATCCAAACCAGATAAAATCCCAAAAATCAACTCGGTCTGAGAAGATGATGTAGCCCATCACGACGGTGGCGATGCAATTCAACGTCTGCGCCAGCGCGATGATGCGTCGCTTCGGCATCCGGTCCGCGACGACGCCTCCCCACAGCGAAAAAGCCACGGTCGGAAGCATGAACGACAGGGTCACCCATGCCAGGTCCATGGCTGAAGAGGTGAGCGAATACATCAGCCAACCGCGGGCGATGATCTGCATGTTCATCGCGAAAGACGAAGCGAGACTGCCTATCCAAAGCCAACGGAAGTCCGGCACTTCCAGGGCTTGGTAGATAGATCGAGATGACACGGCCGTTTACTGCTTGGAGCGAGCGGAACCGGCCACTTTAACACAAGCCACAGCCGCGCCCTTTTGCACGGCGCCGCAGCAGCTCGCCATCTTCAAAGCAACCGTTGCGATTACGTGGGCAGCGTCTTAGGGTGTCGCGACGCGCAAAGGACCACCTTCGAAGCTGCACGCAATTACTCCAGATCAGACGACTATGCCCAGCCAACCCAAAGGGTTGTGGGTATTGTTCATCACGGAAATGTGGGAGCGCTTCAGCTATTACGGAATGCGCGCTCTGCTGGTGCTGTATCTGATCGCGTCGACTGATGCTGAGCTGACCGGCGGCCAAGCCAACACCAATCCGGGATTCGGATGGTCGGAAGAATCGGCGTATCTGTTGTACGGCATCTACACCTGGGCGGTTTATCTGACCCCGGTATTCGGCGGGATGCTGGCCGACAAGCTGCTCGGAACTCACCGATCCATGTTGATCGGCGGCTGGATCATCGCCGCCGGACACATCACCCTTGCAGCCACGGAGCTGTTTGGGGTGAGCGCGGGTGAGGTGGTCACCTTGCAAACAGGCCCGGGCGCGATAGCGTGTTTCATCAGCGGGCTGACAATGATCGTCGTCGGCACGGGCTTTTTCAAGCCCTGCGCCAGCGTGATGGTCGGCCAGCTTTACGCCGACAACGACCCGCGCCGGGACGCCGGATTCACGATCTTTTACATGGGCATCAACATCGGTGCGTTCGCCGCACCGTTCGTGGCCGGCACCCTGGGCGAAACCGTCGGCTGGCATTGGGGATTCGGCTCCGCCGCCGTCGGCATGATCGCCGGCATATTGTTCTATCAGTTCTTGCGCAACCGATACCTGCCGGGCGTTGGCCTACCGCCCGTCCGGCACGACCCGACCGCTTCGCAGGATACGCGCACGCGAGGGTCAATGAGCCGCGTGGAGTGGCAACGCATCGTTGTGATCCTGATCCTGGCGTTCGTTGGCAATATCGCGTTCTGGACCGCCTTTGAGCAGGCCGGAAGCTCCATGAACGTTTTCGCGGCACAAAGCACCGACCGCACGTTGTGGGGCTGGTTGGACAGCCCGTTTCCCGCCACCTGGTACCAGGCTGCGAACCCGGCCGCCGTCATCATTTTTGCACCGGTATTCGCATGGCTGTGGGTACTCTTAAGCCGCCGCAACCTCGAACCGTCCACACCAGCTAAATTCGCACTGGGGTTGTGGTTGTTGGGGCTCGCCTTCATCGCCATGGTGTTCGGCGCGATGCAGGCCGGGAACGGGGAGTTGGCGGGGCCACACTGGCTGCTGATCACCTACGTCGTGTATACCTGGGGGGAGCTGTGCCTGTCGCCCGTGGGGTTGTCCATGGTCACCAAACTAAGTCCTGCGCACCTGCAGTCGTTGATGATGGGGTTGTGGTTCTTTTCCTTTTCGCTTTCGAACCTTGCGGCGGGGCTGGTCGCGCGATACTCGATTATGCTCGAACGCGGGGACTGGACGTTCGTGATCGACGGCCTTGGGGGTTTCTACCTCATGCTCGTGCTGGTTCCCGTGACTGTCGGCACCCTGATCATGCTGCTAACACCCTGGCTTAAGCGTCGAATGCACGGAGTTAAATGACAGATCGCCGGGTCATGCCCGCGTTTTTCTGCCGAGAGCCCAATCAGTAGTCCAACCGGAACGTCTTGCCATCGCGCACGATGTGCCCGGCGGTTGGGGCGGTAAAATGCGTTCCAATGATCAGCACCGGGCGATCGGCGTGACGCGCAAGAAAGTCGTCCCGGGTCTCGGCACTTGTCTTGGGGTCCCAATCCACACTGCTCGACCATTCCGGGTGCGCGATCTGACACGGGTGATGGATCATGTCCCCGGTAATCACAGCTTCCTCGCCGGCAGATGCGATGTGCACGCTCACGTGCCCGGGCGTATGGCCCGGCGTTGGTGTCAGCCAGACCTCATCGGTGACCTTGTGGGTCCGGGCCACGAGATCGGCAAGCCCGGCATCGAAAATGGGTTGCACGGAGTCTTCGAGCACCGGCCCGAACTCCTGCGGCTCTGCCTTCCAGTACGCCCACTCATCCTCGGCAAACAGATATCTCGCGTTGTCGAACGTAGGCTGCCAGCGGTTATCCAGCAAACGTGTGTTCCAGCCCACGTGATCTACGTGCATGTGGGTACAGATCACGGTATCGATGGTTTCCCGCGGGTAGCCGGCAGCGGCCAGCTTGTCGAGAAAGTCAGTCTGCATCCGGTTCCAGCGCGGGTAGCTGCGCTGCTTGTCGTTGCCGATGCAGGTGTCGACGATCAAACGTTTGCCCTGGGACTCCACCACTAGAGCATGCACGCTGAGTATGATCCTGCCTTCGGCGTCGACGAACGGCCGCAACCAATCTACTTCGCGCAGCACCTTCGGGTCTGCCTGGGGCAGCAGGTACGGGCCCAACGACGCCGTGGTCAATTCCACGATCTGCGTGATCTTCACCTCACCAATCTGCCACGTCAGCATTTACGCTCCCATTGCCTCCTGGTGCCCCGCCCGAATCGATCGAGGTTTGCAGATTAACGAATCCGGGTCAACGGGATCGCGTGACCGCCACGACAGCCGTGTCAGCCGTGTCAGCCGTGTCAGCCGTGTCATAATTACGCAATTCGCGTCAGAATGGCGCGCGTACGATATTTCGCTTGGCCGGGAAAGGGAAAGAAATGCAAAAGTTCGGCGATGTCGCGGTGGAGGCCCATGGTCACGTGGCGCTGCTGGAAATTCAGCGGCCACCAAACAACTTCTTCGATGTTGACCTCATCAACGCCTTGGGAGACGCGTTCGAAGCCATGGACGACGACGACAACGTCCGCGCTCTGGTCCTCGCAGCCCAAGGCAAACACTTCTGCGCGGGTGCAAATTTTGGCAATCGCGCCCAGCAGACCCAGCGCGAAAGCCGCACCGCCGCCGGCGGCAACCCGCTCTACACAGCCGCGGTGCGCCTGTTCGCATGCAAAAAACCGGTGATCGCAGCAATTCAAGGCGCTGCGGTAGGCGGTGGATTCGGCCTCGCGGTGATGCCGGATTTCCGCGTCGTGTGTCCCCAGGCGCGCTTTACCGCCAACTTCGCCAAGCTCGGCTTCCACCCCGGTTTCGGGCTTACCCACACGTTGCCAAACCTCATCGGCCAGCAGCGCGCCAACCTCATGTTCATGACCGGTCGCCGGGTCAACGGCGAAACGGCCTACGAGTGGGGTTTAGCAGACGTGCTCACCGATCAGGAATCGCTGCGCGAGCGCGCACTGGAACTGGCCGCGGAGATTGCCGAGAACGCCCCGCTGGCCGTGATGTCGGTACGCGCCACCATGCGCGAAGGTCTGGCCGAAGCGGTAAAGCTCCAGACCGATATCGAATTCCGGGAACAGGACCGCCTGCAGAAAACCGAAGATCACGCCGAAGGGGTGAAGGCTGTAGCCGAACGCCGACCGGGAAACTTCAAGGGCCGCTAGACAGACTCGCGGCGTTACGCTTGTCGAGCTCGGCACGGATTTTTGCGTGCGCGGCCTCGTCGAACTTGAAGCGCGTAAACAGCGCTGCGCCAAGCATATAACAAACGAACGGAAACAACCCGTAGAGCGTGACCATGGCGATCTGTACGGTCATGGTTTGAGCTTGGTTTGGTACAAATCCGGAAAACTCCAGGACGAATCCGGTCAGTAGCAGCATCACTCCGGTGGCGCCCTTGTATACGAAATTCCAGGCAGCGAAGTACGAGCCTTCCTTGCGTTCGCCCGTGATGTACTCGTCATAGTCGATCACATCGCCTTGTATCGAGGGCGAGACCGTGCCGCCACAGCCAGCCGCCAGACCCGCAAACGCGGCCAGCACCGAGATATAGACCAACTTCACCAAGGTGCTCTCAATAAACGGCAGCAGAAACATGGCGCCGAAGGATACGCCCGTCAGGAGCATCGAAAACATCCACAAGCGGATCTTGCCAAAACGCCGCGACAACGGAATCCACATGGGCACTGAAAATGTCGACGGAAGCATGTAGCAGAGAATGATCGCCGGTGCCCACAATGGCGCACCCACCACGTATTGCGCAACATACAACGTAAGCGCGCCGATGGCGGCGGAGCCTACATGCTCGATGAACGTGACGACGATCAGCAACCGCGCATGCGGGTTACGCCACACATCGGCAAACGCCTGATAAGGACTCTTGTTTACCCGACCCTGATAGTCGGGACGTTCTCTCAACTTCGATACGGCGAATACGATGAGTACCGCCATTATCCCCGCCGCCAGCAACGACAACCAAAGCGCGGTGTCTCGAACTACTTCGGGACCCTCCTTCTCCGCGCGGATCAAAATGTAGAAGCTGATGAGCGACAGCGTGGAACCGAAGGTATAAAACGCATGTCGTACACCGAACAGGCGGCTGCGTTCGTGGTAGTTCTGAGACAGCTCGGCGCCAAGCGACAGATGTGGCACGAAGAACACCGTCATGGCGGAGTAGAACCCGATGATTGCAACCGCCATCCAGACCACCAGGGCGTCGCCCCTAAGCGCGGCAGGCGGCGCGAACACCATGATGAAAGCGCCGAAGATGGGGACCATGCTGCCCATGATCCAGGTGCGTCGGCGGCCGAAGCGGCTGCGTGTTCGATCGCTCAGGTACCCAACGATTGGGTCAGAAACCGCGTCCCAGATCCGCGACACGCTGAAAATCACGCCCATGACCGCCGGTGCGATGAGCAGCACGTCGGTGGAGAACTTCATGACGTAAAGGTTCAGCATCAGGTACATGTAGCCAGCACCGATGCCCGGCGCTCCATAGGCAACCACCGTGCCCATGGGTACACGGTCGTTCATCGAAACGGATGTAGAGGTGGCTTCAGCCATTGATCCGCACTGACCGCGCAATCCCGATCGAACTATGAGTCAAGCGTTGCGGATGGTGAGGCCGCCATCGACAGGCAACGCTACGCCGGTAATGAAACACGCCGCCGGCAAAACCAGGCTCAGCGTGCCGTGGGCCACCTCCTCAGGGTCCGCGTAGCGCCTGAGCGCCACCCGCCGGCGCGCGAACTCGGCTTTCGCCTCGTCTGGAATGCTTGCCGTCATGCCGGTGCGGATTGGGCCGGGACAGATGCAGTTCACGGTAATTCCTTCCCCGCCAAGTTCCACGGCAAGGGAGCGGGTAAGCCCGATTACGCCCGTCTTGGCCGCCGTGTAAGGACTACCGAACCGGGTGGCACCGAGGCCTTCGGTCGAGGCTATGTTGACGATGCGCGGATGTTCTGCCTTGCGCAGATATGGCAGGGCGGCCCGAATGGTCCGCGTGTGGGCCGTGAGCAGCACCGTCAGCGAACGTTCCCAGGCGTGCTCGTACTCCTCGCTGTCGATGGGCGCAAAGATGGATATGCCGGCGTTGTTGACGAGAATGTCGATGCCGCCGAAATGATCGGCCACGTCTTCGAAAACCTCGATGATGGCGTCTTTGTCAGACAGATCCAGCGCCCAACCCTTCACGTCGTATCCCGCCGCCGCGATCTCGTCGACCGCCTCGTTGAGGAGTTCGGCGTTCACGTCCAGGGCGGCTACCCTTGCGCCCTCGTCGGCAAACAATTTTGCGGTTGCCCGCCCCATGCCGCTGGCCGCACCGGTGATAATGGCCACCTCGCCTTCGATCGATCTGCTTAACTTACTGAGCTTCATACTTTTCCCTTGATGAGGTCATCAGTCGCCCTGCGACCCATAGTGCGCCTGATACCCCGCAAACCGCCCACTGTAGGCTGCCCATCCGCTTTAGGTTGCGTCCGGCGAGCTGATACGTGACGCGTAGAGATACGCCGGCAGCGCGCAGGACAGGCCAATGGCCAGGTTCAACGCGATGAACAACCACGGCGCCGGGCCCTTGCCACGGGTGAACATGTAGACCCAGAACACCGCCGAGGTAATCAGAAGATCGGCAGTGAATCCCCCTGCCGCGCCGTTTACGAACAAGGCACCGGCGAATGCCGCGAGGTCCAGGCCCGCGGAATTGATGAAGTCGACGAAGAACAGGTATGGCACCACCGCGCCGACGATGGCGAACGCCAGATAGATGCTTTTCATTCGTTCTTCCTCCGATAGCTGAGTCGATGGAGACTAACTTACGCGGGCGACGTCATCTTGCCAATGACCTCTCGGGTAATCTTTTCGCGCTCGATCCGGCGTTGACAGCCCCGCACCAACCCATGGAGCTCGCGATGCTGGTTGCATTGATCGAGGAAATCATGGCCAACCGGGAAGCGCCCCGGAACCCCGGGGTAGGCGCAAGGGTTGTTTAGCGCCGGCTCCCTGACTACAATTCGCGCTCTTTTTTTCGCTCCTCCTCCATACAAGAGCAGCACATGGGTCGTTAGCTCAGTTGGTAGAGCACCGGGCTTTTAACCCGATGGTCGAGAGTTCGAATCTCTCACGACCCACCAATCCACCTGCTGAAGCGTACGCCTCAATCCCCGTCTCGAAGAGGCGCTTCAGACCTTCGTCTTCGCGGGTTTGAGCAGCTCAAACCCGATACAGCGTCAGATCACCGGGAAAAATATCGCGTCGGGTCGGTCACGCCAGCCTCGGCAAACCCTTCGGCGCGTACGCGACAGCTGTCGCATCTACCACACGCGTCACCCCGTGCGTTGGGCTGGTAGCATGATACGGTGTTGCTGTAGTCCACACCAAGCGCCAACCCGCGCCGAATGATTTGTGCCTTCGAAAGCTCGATGAGTGGCGCATGAATTCGGAATCGACCGCCCTCAATCCCAGCCTTGGTCGCAATATTCGCAAGGTTCTCAAATGCCGCAACAAACTCGGGACGACAATCCGGGTACCCGGAATAATCCACGGCATTCACGCCAATGAAGATGTCGCGTACTTCAAGCACTTCCGCCCACGCAAGTGCAAGCGCCAAAAACACGGTGTTACGTGCGGGAACGTAGGTTACCGGAATTCCGTCGGTGGGCGTCTCTGGAACCGCGATGGACTGATCGGTGAGCGCCGAGCCCCCGAAAGCGGCAAGATCGACGGAAACTACGCGATGCTCCACCACCGCATTGCTCCGGGCGATCTCAGCTGCAGCTTCGAGTTCTACGGCGTGCCGCTGGCCATACGCAAACGACACGGCAAAGCAGTCGAATTTCTGCTCCCGAGCCAGCGCCAGGGTCGTCGCAGAATCCAACCCACCCGACAACAGCACCAGTGCCCGCGTCATCGTCCCGGCTCATCGCCCCACAGGTACTTGTGCAGCTGGATCTGTAGCCGCACCGGTAGCCGATCAGCCAGGATCCATTCCGCAAGCTGCGCCGCACTGAGCTCATCCCAACTGGGCGAAAGCAGCACCTCTCCCACATTGGCGAACAGATCGTATTCGTCACACTTGAGCCGGGCCCAGTCGTAATCGCGGCGATCGCAGATCACGAACTTGATCTGATCGGCTTTTCCGCAATAGGCAAGGTTTTCCCAGCGGTTTTTTGCAACCTCTGCAGAGCCGGGAGTTTTCAGGTCCATCACCTTCACAACCCGGGCGTCCACAGCGGCTACATCCATTGCACCGCTGGTCTCCAGCGACACCGCGGTACCGGCATCGCAAAGGGCCGTCAACAGATCCAGGCAAGCAGGCTGCGCCAGCGGCTCCCCACCGGTCACCGTTACCCGCGGCACAGCGTACTTGCCCACCTGGTCAAGGATCTCAGCCAGACTCATGATTTCGCCACCGCTGAACGCATAGGCAGTGTCGCAATATGCGCAGCGCAGCGGACAACCGGTGAGCCGCACGAAAACCGTGGGCATACCAACGGTATTCGTCTCACCCTGAAGGGATAAGAAGATTTCGGTGATTCGTAGCTGGCCCGCAATCGGACCGGTCACTGCAACTCCGCGGCATAGGTCTGTGCCAGGCTCGCTGCAGAACTCTGAGGATGCTCCGCTCTCACTCTGCCCAGGTATTCCAGCGAACGCTGTGTGTCGCCGAGCCTATGGTAAACAACTCCAAGCTTGTAGAGCGCGTCGGGCACCTTCTGGTGATCGGGGTACAGGTTCGCAACCTGTGTGAAGGACTGCCGGGCCATCTCGTGTTCGGCCTTGGCCAGATACAACTCTCCCAGCCAGTAGAACGCGTTCGGCGTGAACTGGCCGTTTGGATAGTCGATGATGAGCCTGTTGAAGGCATCCGCGGATTCATCGAACCGTCGATTCTTCATGAGATTGAACGCATCGGTGTACGTTTCACGCTCGCTGCCACTGCCCGAGGATGACGGCATTGTGGGCGCCCGGGCCGATGTGGATATTGCCGGCGCGGACGCGTTGTTGCGTAGCGCGGCGACCCGACGGTCAAGATCGATGTATTGCTCCTGCTGGTCGCGCGCGATGCGATTGAGCCGATGATCCTGCTCCTCGAGCAGGCCGCGCACCTCCTTAACTTCCTGCTGCAGCACCTGCAGCTTATAGAAGAGCTCGGACAGGTGCCTGGCATCACCGGCTGCGCCGACCGTAGCCTGATCAGCCACCACAGCGGGCTCGAGGACCTCCGGTCGGCCTTGTCCAGGCACCGGTTGCGGGAGGAGCGGCGCTACCGCACGCTGCTCGCCGGCGACGGACTCCACCACCGGAACCGCTGCGAGCGCGACGGCAGGAAACAGCGCCCCAGATGCGGCCATAGCCAGCGCAGAAGCGAACTGCGCGGCTGTCGCCGCGCATATTGCTCGATCCTGAAACCTCAGGTTCATGATCTAGCGATAGATCATTACCGCACGACGATTCCGCGACCAGGCAGACTCATTGTGACCAGCGTCTTCGGGACGCTCTTCACCGTAGCTCACGCTCTCGATCTGGCGCGGCGAAACACCCGCGGAGGTCAGAAAGCCGCGCACCGCATCGGAACGACGCTCGCCAAGGGCCAGGTTGTATTCGCGGGTTCCACGCTCGTCGCAATGACCTTCGATGACAATGCTGCGATCACGGTTGTTGCGCAGAATCGTTGCGTGCATCTCCAGCGACGACAGGTCGTCGGGACTAATGACTGCACGGTCGTAATCGAAGTAGAAAGTCCGCGCCAGCAGCCGCTGGGTACCTTCTACGAACGGGTTGCCGTTGGCATCAAACACCTGCGGTTGCGGAGGCGGCGCAGGTGCCGGCGTGGTATCCGTAGTTTCCACCGGTTCAACCGCGGGTTCCGTGGGTTCGGTCGGGGTGCCGGGGCTCGCGCAGCCGGCCAACACCAAACCGGTGAGCATCATCGCAAAGAGGCTCCGTAACCACTGTTTAGTCATTTGTTTCTCCTGTTTTTGCTGGGATTCCATTGATCGCAAGTGGGGTTGTGAAAGGTCAGCTTCCCTGCCCAAGGACGTCGATATAGGGAGACCAGGCGGGCTCCCGCACATCACCTGACGATGACGGCAAACGATACTTAACGCGCCCGTCAATGGAAACGACCGCTAGTATACCTCTACCCCGATCTTGAGTCGCATAAATTAGCATCGTTCCGTTGGGTGACAGTGATGGAGATTCGTCCAGCGATGTCGCGGTAAGAACCCGCAAATTATCTCGCTCCAGGTCGAGCAAGGCGATGTGAAAAACGCCCTCACGCCGGTGCACGAACACCAGATGTTTTCCATCCGGCAACAAGCGCGCGCGCGCATTGTAATTTCCCTGAAACGTCAAACGCTCAATAAGATTCGTCGCCATCTCAAGCTGATAGATCTGCGGCCCGCCGCCACGATCCGAGGTAAAGATCAGATTCTTGCCATCTGGCGTCCAGCTGGGCTCGGTATCGATCGCATGATGCCGCGTGATTCGCCGCAATCGCCGATCTGCCATATTCATCACATAGATTTCCGGATTTCCATCCCGGGATAGAACCATGGCAAGTTGCTGGCCGTCCGGCGAGAAAACCGGCGAGCTGTTGATACCCGTATACCGTGGCAACCACTCACGCGCACCGGTTGCTACGTCCTGGAGCACGATGGAAGGCCGGCCACCCTCGAACGACACGAACGCGATGCGTCGTCCATCCGGTGACCAACTGGCCGACATGATCGGTTCGGTCGAAGAAAACAACGTCCGGGCCCGTTCGCCGTCCGAGTCCGCCACCTCCAGCGCAAAGCGCGCGTTGGGGGAACCCGCGTTCTGCGCCAGCACATACATGATCCGGGTAGAGAATGCGCCCGCAATTCCGGTGATTGCCTCAAAGACCTCGTCTGCGATTTTATGCGCTACATCGCGCCACTGCCTACGTAGCACCGTTTTTTGGTCACTGATCATCGGTCGTTCGTTGAAAACATCAAACAGCTCGTAACCCACTTCGAGGTTACCGTCAATATCCACCCGGGTTCGACCAATGACAAGATATTCAACACCTAGCACCCGCCAGTCGCGAAAAAATACCTCATCACGGACGGTTGGAAACGACAACATGTTCTCCATGTCCAACGCGGCGAACTGGCCGCTGCGAGCGAGATCAAAGCCAACGATGTCGGCCATCTGTTGTTTATCGGTAAACTCCGGGCCCTGACGAAACGGCACGATGGCTATTCTCGTCTGCCTATCGTAGCCGGTATCTATGATGATGGTGTCCAGGCTTTCAGCTGCAGTCGCCGCCGAACCTACGGCTAAGCCAAGCAGGCCGATCGCCAAACTTCTAACACCTCTCAACGCAACAAATCCTCCGGTCTAAACAACAAGGTAAAGCGGCGAAAATACCGTTCGAAAATATTTGATTCCATGGGCACGTCGAATTTTCGCGATTTGCGGACAGCGGCTTCCGCGGAGCGATCGAAGGCATCGTTGCCGCTGCCTTCGAGCAACATCACCGCCGCCACATCGCCGGTGGGCACGAGTTCCACCCGCAACTTAGCCTGCATGCCGTTGCGCGCACTCGGCGGTCGCGACCAGTTGGCGACGACCCGCTGATAGATGCCATAACGGTACGATTGCACCACGACCTCGGCTCGGCTCGCGGCGTTGTTCTCAGCAAGATCCGTCGCTTCGATTTCCAGCGCATCCAGAAATGACGACTGCACCAAAGCTTCAAGCCGGCTGTGGCGCCGGGCCTCTTGCTCTCGGCGCCGCTCGGCTTCCAGATCTGGTTTGGGCTCGATCTCGACCTCGACGGGTTTGGTTTCCGGCTCGGGCTCCGGCTCGGTGCGTTGCACAATTCTGGGTGGCGCTTTCTTCGGCGCCGGCTTGGCTTTCGCCTCGAGCATCAGCAACGTCGAGTGAACGATGTGCGGCTTGATCAATCGACTCGCCTGCTGGGATGGGTTCCAGCCCGAATAGAGCGCAAATACGGTCAGAAAATGCAGCGCTACCGCCAGCAGTAGCGGCAAGCCGTACTCGCGCAGGCTGACAACCACGCCTCAACCTTCCAGAATTTCCGGCGGTTCGGTAATCAGCCCGACGCTTTGAGCGCCCGCCCGTTGCAATACGGTCATCACACTGACAACTACGCCGTAGTCGAGCTTGTGATCGGCCTTGAGGTACACCGGCACGTCAGGACGAGCGCGCAGAATTTTTCCAGCCTGGTCTTCGAGCGAATATATGGTCACCCGCGTGCTTTCGTCATCGGCGTTCTGGATACCAAGGTTGACGAACATGGCGCCGTCTTCGCGAATCGAAATGACAAGGGGGTCGTCCTGCTGCTGTCCAATGGGCTCCGAGGGCGCCTTCGGCAGATCGACGATCACACCCTGCGTCAGGAGCGGCGCGGTGGCCATGAATATCACCAGCAACACCAGTGTGACGTCGATGTACGGCACGACGTTAATTTCCGACATGGGCTTTCTGCGCTTTGCCATTGTCTGCCTCCGTCAATTCCCGCTAGAATGGGCGGCCCGATACAGGATACCCGTCAACTCATCGCTGAACGCATCGTAGCGCTTCATCAATACCTCCACGCGGGCCGAGAATCGGTTATAGCCGATAACCGCGGGAATGGCCGCGAACAATCCCATAGCCGTGGCCACGAGCGCCTCGGAAATGCCTGGGGCCACCGACGCCAGAGTCGCCTGAGTCATGTTCGCGAGGCTGCGAAACGAGTTCATGATGCCCCACACCGTTCCAAACAAGCCGACATACGGGCTGGTGGACCCTACGGTTGCAAGAAATGCAAGATGTGTTTCCAGGCCCTCCTCTTCGCGGTTCAACGCCACCCGCATGGCACGCTGTGCGCCCTGCATGATGGCCTCCGCATCTACACCGGACTGCTCGGACAACCTCGTGTATTCTTTGAAGCCCGAGACGAACACCGTTTCGATACCGGTAAGATCATCGTTGCCGTCCAGTTCCACGTAGAGTTGGCGCAGATCGATTCCCGACCAGAAGTGATCCTCGAACTCCTCCATGGATGCCAGCACTCGACGCAGGAAGAACCAGCGCTGGAAAATCATCACCCAGGAGGCCAGAGAAGCAAACACCAGCAAGAGCATGACCAGCTGCACCAGCACGCTGGCATTGGCCACCAGCTCGAATATCGACAGCTTTTCGGGCACTAACGAACCCCTCGATCCAGCTCGAGCTGATGCTGAGGGCGTACCCCATCGGCCGCTTCGGGAACCGTCAGGCCGAAATGCAGATAGGCTTTTTCCGTGGCGACCCGCCCGCGCGGCGTACGCATCAGAAACCCCTGCTGAATCAGGTACGGCTCCACCACATCTTCGAGCGTGTCGCGCTCCTCGCTGATAGCGGCTGCCAGAGAATCCAGACCCACCGGACCGCCGGAAAACATGTCGATGATCGTGGAAAGCAAACGCCGATCCATGTTGTCGAATCCTTCGAGATCCACGTTCAACATATTCAAAGCCGCGTCCGCCGTTGACTGGCTGATGCGACCGTCCGCTTTTACTTCTGCCCAGTCCCGCACCCTTCTCAGCAATCGATTAGCAATGCGCGGTGTGCCCCGCGACCGCCCGGCTACCTCCGCCGCCCCATCGGTACTAACGCTGAGCTCCAGTTTGTGGGCCGAACGGGAAACGATTTCGCTCAGTTCTTCGACCGTGTAGTACTCCAGTCGTTGCACGATGCCGAACCGGTCGCGCAACGGCGAAGTCAACAGCCCTGCCCGCGTAGTCGCACCGACAAGCGTAAACCGGGGCAGATCGAGCTTGAGCGAGCGAGCCGCAGGACCTTCGCCGATCAGGATGTCGATCTGAAAGTCTTCCAGGGCCGGGTACAGGATCTCCTCGACAATGGGGCTGAGGCGGTGAATCTCGTCGACGAACAGAACATCGCCGTCCTCGAGGTTGGTGAGCATGGCGGCGAGGTCCGCCGGGCGTTCCAGAACCGGTCCGGAGGTGGATTTGATCGAGACTCCCATCTCTCTGGCGATAATATGGGCCAACGTAGTCTTACCCAGTCCTGGGGGACCAAAGATCAGCGTATGGTCCAATGCTTCGTGACGGTTGCGGGCAGCCTGGATGAAGATCTCCATCTGTTCCTTGACCACCTTCTGGCCGATGTATTCCGCCAGGCTTTCGGGTCGCAATGCGCGATCCAACCTGATCTCCTGAGTTTCCCCCGCGGGGCTCACCAGCCGGTCGGGTTCGATGCTCAACCAACCGTCTCCGTCTGCCGAGCAATGCGTTTCAACGCAGCACGCACGATCTGTTCCGTGCTCGCGGCTTCAATCTCCACGCTGCTTACGACCCGCTGGGCTTCGCTGGGCCTGTATCCGAGCGCGACCAGCGCCTGCTCGGCTTCAATCGCCACGCGGTTAGAGCTGCGCCTCGCGTTGATATCTTCAACGATCACGACGTCTGCGAGTGTGTCTTTGAGTTCGATGAGCAGTCGCTCCGCCGTCTTGCGCCCGACCCCGGGAACCCGGGTCAAGAGCGAGGTATCGTTGTCTTGAACCGAGCGCGCGAGATCGCCCAGAGCAATGCTGGAGATCAGACTCAACGCAAGCTTGGGGCCAACACCATTTATCCGGATAAGCGTCCGAAACAGATTGCGTTCTTCGCGGTTGGCAAAACCGTAGAGCAGCTGGGCGTCTTGGCGAACGACAAAGTGGGTGAACAGCTGGACCTGGGAACTCATAGGTGGCAGCCGGGTGAGCGCCGTGCTGGTTATCTCCAACTCGTAGCAGACACCGCCGGTGTCCACCAGGATAGTCTTTTCGGACACCTCGACGAGTTGACCTTGGATACGGCCGATCATGAGCGCGAAGTATTGACGTGACAAATGGCAATCGCAAGGGCGTCTGCCGCGTCTGCGGCCGGGGTCCCGGGCAACTGTAATATCACGCGCACCATATGCTGAACCTGTTGCTTGCTGGCGCGACCGGTACCGACCACCGCCAGCTTGACCGTGCGCGAAGCATACTCGTGCACGGGCAACCCGTGCGCCACACCAGCAGCGATCGCGACACCTCGGGCCTGCCCAAGCTTCAGGGCTGAACTCGGATTCCGGGCTATAAAGACTTCTTCGATCACGAAGATCTCAGGCTTGTGGGTGGCGATCACTTCGTGCACGCCGTGATAGATTTCTGCCAGCCGCTCCGGCAGGCCCACCGCTTCCGGACGAATACAACCGCTGGCAACGTAGCTCATCTGCTTGTGGTCGATCTCCAGCAGCCCGTAGCCGGTGATGCGGGATCCCGGATCGATGCCCAAGACCCGATAGGACATGAGCGCTTAAGCTTCCAACACGCTGTCTGGAAACTCACCGTTGCTGTAGACGTTCTGCACGTCGTCCAGCTCCTCCAAGGCGTCGATGAGGAGGAATACTTTTTCAGCCTGCGCTGCGTCGCACACGCTGGAGTTGGTAGCAACCATGGTCACTTCCGCGAGGTCGGGCTCGAGCCCGTGTGCCTTCAAGGCGTCTACCACATCACTCAGCTTCTCCCAGGGCGTTATCACCGAAACCGCGCCATCGTGCTCCGACTCGATATCTTCGGCCCCTGCGTCGAGCACCACTTCCATGATCTGTTCTTCGTCCGCACCCGGCGCAAAATTGATCACCCCCCGGCGGTTGAAGAGGTAGGCGACCGAGCCGTCAGTGCCGAGATTACCGCCGTGCTTGTTGAAGGCATAGCGCACTTCGGCCACGGTCCTATTGCGATTGTCGGTCATCGCCTCGACCAGAATCGCGGTTCCGCCGGGCCCATAGCCTTCGTAGACCAGCTCCTCCACATCGCTGCCTTCCTGGCCGCCCGCGCCCCGGGTAACCGCGCGTTCGATGGTGTCCTTGGGCATGTTCGCGCCCAACGCGTTGTCTGTCGCAGCACGTAGTCGCGGGTTGTCGTCCGCATCACCACCACCGAGACGCGCAGCGACCGTAATCTCGCGAATCAGCTTGGTATAGAGCTTGCCGCGCTTTGCATCTTGGCGCGCCTTCTTGTGCTTGATGTTGGCCCATTTGCTATGCCCGGACATGTGACCTCTTATCCAGCCAGCCTAAGTATCTGCTGCGCTGCCGGCGCCACGCACCATGATGTGCAGCTCTCTTAGCTGCTGTTCGTCTACCGGCGCGGGCGCCGCCGTCATGGGGCACGCGGCAGACTGAGTTTTCGGAAACGCGATCACGTCGCGAATGGCAGGCGAGCCGGTCATCAACATCACCAGACGATCCAGGCCGAGCGCAATGCCGCCGTGGGGCGGACAGCCGAACGTCAACGCCTCGAGCAGAAAGCCGAACTTCACGTTAGCCTCCTGGCCCAGCTGAAGAACATCGAACACAGCCTGTTGCATCTGTCGATCGTGAATTCGCAACGAGCCACCGCCGAGCTCGTAACCGTTCAACACCACATCGTATGCGGCCGCTTTGGCAGCGAGCGGCTCCGCTCGCAGGGCGTCGGACGAACAGGTGGGCCGGGTAAAAGGATGGTGTTGAGGCGTAAGCCCGTCGGCGCCTTGCTCGAACATCGGCCACTGCACTATCCAGCAAGGCGCCCAGCGATCTTCGATCAATGAGAGATCTTTCCCAAGCGCGTCGCGCAACGCGCCCATGGCATCGGCAACCACGTCTGCATTGTCGGCGCCGAAGAAAACCACGTCGTTATCCTGGGCACCAACCCGCTCGAGTATTTCAGCCACTAGCGGCTCGGGCAGAAACTTGAGAATCGGCGACTGCATGCCCGTGACACCAGCGGACAGATCGTTGATCTTGATATAGGCAAGCCCCTTAGCGCCATAGCGAGCCACCAAGTCTGTGTAGTTGTCGATGACTTTACGACTGAGCTGCCCACCGCCCTGCGCGCGCAACGCAACGACCCGACCGTTCGGATCGTTTGCCGGTCCGTTAAACACCTTGAACTCCACATCGCGCAAGAGATCGGCGATATCGGTGAGTTCCAGAGGGTTGCGCAGGTCAGGCTTGTCACTGCCGTAGCGGGTCACAGCATCATCCCATGTTAGAACCGGGAACTGGGGCAGCTCCACCTCCAACACCTCTGCAAACACGCGCTTGAGCATGCGCTCCGTCAGGTCCATCACGTCCTGTTCGGAAACGAATGATGCCTCGATGTCGATCTGGGTAAACTCTGGCTGGCGATCGTGACGCAGATCTTCGTCACGATAACAGCGGGCGATCTGATAGTACTTGTCCATGCCGGACATCATGATCAGCTGCTTGAACACCTGAGGCGACTGCGGCAAAGCGAAAAACTCGCCCGGGTGGGTGCGGCTCGGCACCAGATAGTCACGCGCGCCTTCCGGCGTTGCCCTGGTGAGAGTTGGCGTCTCGATTTCCCAATAGCCATCGCTTTCCAAAAAACGGCGCACCGAGCTCGTAATGCGTGCCCGAGCGAGCAACCGCGCTTGCATCTCCGGACGACGCAGATCCAAGTAGCGGTACTTCAGCCGCACATCCTCACCCGCTTCCGAATACTTATCGAGCTGAAACGGTGGCGTTGCCGATTCATTTAGAATCTCGAGCGTTGCACCCAGGACCTCGACCTCGCCGGTAGGCATATCTGGATTCGCACTGCCTTCCGGGCGTGGACGCACCAGCCCCGTCATATGCAATACGTACTCGTTGCGTACTTTGTCTGCCGCCGCAAAGCTATCCACAGTATCGGGGTCGTAGACGACCTGAATGATGCCGGCGCGATCGCGAATGTCGAGGAAGATCACGCCGCCGTGGTCGCGGCGCCGGTGCACCCACCCGCACAGCTCTACCTGCTCGCCGACATGGGTGGCGTTGAGATCGCCGCAATAATGACTACGCATGCTTTTACCTGTTTACACGGCTAGTCGGATTGCTTGGTGCTGGAGGATGAACCGCCCTCAGAACTTTTGCTCGAGCCGACATTCGAGCCACTATCGCCGGATGTGCCGCTGGTGTTCGACGACTCAGACGATTTTTTCGCGCCTTCTTTGCTACCACCGGAATCATCGCCAGCGGAATCACGGTCACCCCAGACGTTGCGCTGGTTGCCGGACTTGAAATCGGTCTCATACCATCCGCTGCCTTTGAGTCGAAAACCTGCAGCAGATACCTTTTTCACTAACGCGTTCTGTTCACATTCCGGACATGTTTGCAACGGGTCTTCACTCAGCTTTTGAATGGTTTCGAACTCGTGCCTACAACTGTCGCATCGATATTCGTATATCGGCATAGCTTGAACTCTCTGTTGTCTACTTACTATTGTCTAGGAGCAGTTTTTGCGAGCCGCGCATGATCTTAAAAAAGACAGCAAAAATACAGTCCTTTTGTTGCCTGCTACATCGCGATCAGCTATAAAGCGCGCCCATTGAGAACCCTGAAGTTGTCAGTGACGGCCAATAGGGCTCTCATTTTCATCGTTAGTTCAGCTTCATCAATTTAACCACCTCTAAAAGGGAACAGTGAATGGCACGAATTAAAGCTCCCGCCAAGCGTAAGGCCCCAGCAAAGAAAAAGGCCGCAGCAGAGCGTCCGGCAGCTAAATCAGCAGCTACCCCAACGACCGCAGTAAAGGCCAAAATGTCCAAGACACGCATCGTATCCGCCATTGCCGAAACGACCGATCTCAGCCGAGGCGAAGTTAACGCCGTACTCGACGCGTTGGAGGTGCTAATTGAGCGTCACATCAGAAAGCGTGCTGTTGGCGAATTCACCCTGCCAGGATTGTTAAAGATCAAGTCGGTAAAGCGTCCAGCCTCCAAGGCTCGGATGGGCCGCAATCCGGCCACCGGCGAAGAGATCCTCATCGGGCCAAAGCCTGCGAGCATCCGGGTGCGGGTCACCGCGCTCAAGAAGCTGAAGGAAATGGTCGGCTAGACTGTCCGCTGCTGCGCAAAGAAAGGGGCCAGCCGGCCCCTATTTTCTTGCAGATTAGCTAATCTAAGCGGATTCATTGTCCGGAACGACAAGGATCAGATTTCATGCGGCAATCCCAGCTACTCATTCCAACCCTCAAGGAAGACCCAGCGGACGCTGACGTTGCCAGCCACCGCCTAATGCTGCGCGCCGGCATCATCCGCCAGGTCGCCTCCGGACTGTATACATGGCTACCGCTCGGGGTTCGCGTGATCCGCAAGCTGGAGGCGATCATCCGTGCAGAGATGATCCGAAGCGGCGCCCAGGAGGTGCTTATGCCGATTGTGCAGCCTGCGGAGCTGTGGCAGGAATCGAATCGCTGGGAGAAGATGGGACCGGAACTGTTACGCCTGCAGGATCGCCACCAGCGTGATTTCTGCCTGGCGCCCACTCATGAAGAAGTGATCACCGATTTATTTCGCCGCGAGGTTCACAGCTACCGACAGATGCCGTGCAACTTCTTCCAGATTCAAACCAAGTTCCGCGACGAGATCCGCCCTCGCTTCGGCGTAATGCGCGCACGTGAATTCACCATGAAGGACGCATATTCGTTTCACATCGATCAAGCGTCTTTCGACGAAACATACCAGGAGATGTACGACTGCTACTCGCGAATTCTCAAGCGCATGCAGCTGGATTTTCGCGCCGTGGAGGCGGACGCCGGCAGCATCGGCGGCACCAACTCCCACGAATTTCACGTGCTCGCAGAATCCGGAGAAGATACTATCGCGTATGCCACCGACGGGGCCTACGCCGCGAATCTCGATAAGGCCGAGGCTGCAGCGCCCGGACCACGTCCACCGGCTAGCGCCGATCTCGAAAAAGTGGCCACCCCGGGCAGAACGACGATCGACGCCGTCAGCGAGTTTCTCAGCATCGCCCCGAAGCAATCGGTCAAGACCCTCTTGGTGCAGGGCAACGACAGCATGGTCGCACTCATCCTGCGCGGTGACCACGAGCTCAATGAGTTGAAGGCGAACAAATTATCGGGTGTTGCGACGCCGATCACCTTCGCTACAGACGCCCAGATCGAGGCGGTCACCGGAAGTAAACCCGGCTCGCTCGGCCCAGTTGGGCTCGAACTACCGACCTACGTGGATCGAGAAGCGGCCGCTCTGGCTGACTTCGTGTGCGGCGCGAACACCGAAGGCTTCCACTACACCGGAGTAAACTGGGAACGCGACGTTCAGCTGGATGGCGAACGCATTGTGGATATCCGCAACGTGGTGGCGGGCGACCCTGCACCCGGAGACCAGGGTACGCTACAGTTTGTGCGCGGAATCGAGGTGGGCCACATTTTTGAGCTCGGGCGCGTGTACAGCGAACCGATGAAAGCTTCCGTCCTCGATCCGAACGGCGATAGCGTCACCCCGATCATGGGCTGCTACGGAATGGGCGTTACGCGGCTCGTCGCGGCGGTGATCGAGCAAAACCATGACGAAGTCGGCATCATCTGGCCGGAGCCCGTTGCACCCTTTAGGGTGCACATTATTGCGCTCAACTACGCCAAGTCTGAGGCGGTCCGTCAGGCAGCCGACGCGCTATACGAGGCTTGCCAAAGCCACAACATGGAGGTTCTTCTGGATGATCGCGACGAGAGGCCCGGCGTGAAATTCGCAGAAGCGGACCTCGTGGGTATTCCCCACCGCATCACGGTGGGTGAGCGGGGGCTGAAAGATCAGACGGTGGAATACCGCCGTCGCCAGGACTCGCACAGCGAAGCCGTGCCGTTGGACACTATCGTGGATCGGCTGAGCCGCTGATCATGACTTCGTCGGGCGCGGCAGCCGCTGGTCTCGTGACCATATTTCTGTGCTGCATGCCGGGGCTTGCCAAAGGCGCAACCGAGATCGATCCCGCCTTGCTCGAATCGCTCGCCGCCAGCATGGCAGACCAATACTCCGATACCGATCGCTTTGACGCCGAGGTCTGGCTGCACGCCTCGGGCCAACGGCTGGCAAAGTACATCGACGACCATGACGAGCGCTTGACGCTGCTGCAGACCGTTTACCGGGAAGCCAATCGCCAGGACCTGGATGCGGATCTGGTTCTCGCCGTGATGCAGGTCGAAAGCGCGTTCGACCGTTTTGCCATCTCTCGGGTTGGTGCTCAAGGCCTCATGCAGGTGATGCCGTTCTGGCGTCTTGAGATCGGCCGTCCGCAGGACATCCTCACTGACATGGATACCAACGTTCGCTACGGCACGACTATCCTCGCCCATTACCTCTTGGAATCGAACGGCGACCTGGTAGACGCTCTGGCGCGCTACAACGGCAGCCGCGGGACGCTCAAGTATCCTGAAAAAGTCGTCGCCGCATGGCGCCAGGCGTGGCGTCACAGATCCTCTGAAGACCTACCCGCGCTCCAGGCCAGCTGCGCCAATTATGGTCTGCGCGCCTGTCAATACCACTAGACCCGGACACTACCACTTAAGCTAAACTGGTTGTCGGCTGATCAAGAAACGATCAGATCTGAAAATAATGCAGGCAGCTTCACAGCGCGGTGGTCAATTGCAACGCCCGACTGAAACTCTCGTAGGTATGCGGGCCCACCAACACGTCTTTGAGCTGCCCGTCGGGTCCGATCACAAGCGTGGTCGGCAATACGCTGGGCTGTTCTGCGTTCCAGCGCATGCGCGGATCCTTCACGAGAACCGGAAAACGGATCTGCATCTCTTCAACAACGCTGCGAAGCCTCTCGCCGGTGAGGCCGTCGTAGTTGACGCCTACCACCACCACGCCAGTTGCGTTGCGCTGACCATGCAGGCGGTTGAGCTCGGGGATTTCCTTGCGGCACGGCGCGCACCACTCTGCCCAGTAGTTGACGAGGACCCAGCGTCCGTCCCAATGAGCGAACTGCGTGGCGCTGCCGTCTGCCAGCAGTATACGGGTTTCTGTTCTCGGATCCGGGTTCGAACACCCGAACAGCAAGACCACCCATACGCTCGTCAGCGCCTTTGCGAATCGCTTATTCAACGTGCCCCTCCAAAAACGGTATCCAGACTGACGGACATCTGATTGGAGCCGAACCGAACCAGCGACTTCAGCGGCTCGACGACGTTATCCAGGTCCTTCACCAACTCGAGACGCTGATCACTGAGCCCGTCGGGCAGCTGCTGATACAGATCCCACAGGGTGAGCGCTTTCAGGTTGCGCCCCAGTAACCAACGCTCATCCTCGGTCTGGCCGAGGATCTTCAACTCCTGCAGGGCGTCGAATACCCTTTCGTGCTCGGACCGGTTCAACTTCACCTTCTGGCTGATCTCCATGTCGCTGATAGTTTTACCGTCCATGTGTGCGTCGTACAAGAGCTGAAGAATGCGCGAACATTTGACCATCAGCGGCTCGGGATGTTCCCCTTCATCTTCGCGCTTCATCGACAGCGTGCGCACAAAAATCGCCCCGCTCAGGATGAGTACCCACACCAAATACAACCAGCCGAGGAAAAGCGGCACCGCAGCAAACGTTCCGTAAATCGGCTCGATGGAGGAATTCGAAACCACCAGAGTAAACGTCTTCTTGGCGACCTCAAACGCTCCCATGGTCAGCAACCCGCCGGACAGCGCGTGGTGCAGCGGCACCTGGCAGTTGGGCACAGCATAGTAAAGAACGGTAAAGCCCGTCGTGGTCAGGATCACCGGCATGTAGCCCAGCACAACGGTGCTGATCCCAAAAGTATCGAAATCAGATACCAGCGGCAGTGACATCAAGTACAGGCTGATGAACATCCCACCGGCAATAGACGGCGGCCCCAACGACAGCACCCCCCAATACAGCAGGAATCGTTGCAATCCGCGCCGCGGCTCTGCCACGTTCCAAATGGTATTGAAGGCCTTTTCGATGGTCACAAGCATCAAGAACGCGGTAACGAAGAGCGCAGCGAAACCGATGGCGGTCAGCTGGCGGGCGCGCTCGGAGAATTCCACAAGTTTTTCCTGCACCAACGTACTGCTAGCGGGAACGAAGTTCTCGAATACGTACACCTGTATTCGCTCACCAACGCTCGCAAACTCAGGCAGCACCGAGAACATCGCGTAGGCAACGGTCATCATGGGCACCACGGCAAACAAGGAGGTGTAGGTGAGTGCGGCCGCTCGCGACATGCAGTTGTGGCTCAAGAACTGTTGAACCATCTGGCCCAGATACCAGCGTAACGGTCGCACAAGCGCGACCACCAGTCGGTTCCACATTGCCAGCCTCCGGTTCGACTGTGGTTAAATACTCTAAGAATCGAACGAGCCATTATAGAGACCATGAGTGAAGTCACCATCTACCACAATCCACGCTGCTCCAAATCACGTCAGACCCTTGCACTGCTGGAAGAACGCGGGATCGCACTAAATGTTGTGAACTACCTCGAGACACCGCCCGACGCCGGGACCCTAAAGGCGTTGCTCGCGATGCTCAAACTGGATCCACGCGGTTTGATGCGAAAGAAAGAAGCGCCTTTTTCGGAGCTGAACCTCGGTGACGCGAGCCTGGACGACGACGAGCTTGTCGCCGCGATGATCGCGTACCCCATTTTGATCGAACGCCCCATCGTGGTGGTCGGTGACCGCGCCGCCATCGGGCGACCTCCCGAAGACGTGTTGAACATCTTGTAACCTGCACCCGCACATTTTGATCCTGTATTACAGCCGTACGGGAGGCACGCCATTGTGGAGCAAGGGGCCGAATACTGCACAAAGCAAGATCTTGCGGAATGCCGGGCGTTGGCACCGGGTTCGGCGACTCGCTTCGACCTGTACGCGTCTGTTCAGTGAACGATGGGTGGCCGCCCCGAGAATTCTTCGGTGTCTTCGTCTGCACTCTGCACGGCGTAGCGCCGTGTGGTGATCTCTCCGGACACCACCTCTGGCAGTTCGCGAAGAAACTCGTTCATATGCTCGGTCTCAAAATGCCCCATGAGGGCTTCCATGTTCTCCCACTCCTGAAACAGCATCAGCGTGTTCGGGTCGGATAGACCCACATAAAAGTCGTAGGAAATACATCCAAACTCGGACTGAGTAGCCTTGGTCATGGTGCGGGCGAGTTCGAGCGCTCGCTCCCGACGATCGGGGCGGATCGGAATAGTGCCATGCACGATAATCATTGGCGTAACCTCTGCTCGCGGACCGGCGCCATTACATCACGCCTTCTTGTTTCAAGATTGTCTCGATTTCCGGAATGATGCCAGGGTCGTCGATGGTGGACGGGATACTGTAAGCATCGCCGTCGATCAGCTTGCGAAGCACCTGACGCAGAATCTTTCCGGAACGGGTCTTGGGCAGCCGGGAAACGACCACGGCGCGCTTGAAGTTGACAAACGCGCCCACCGTTTTGCGGACCATTTGTATCAGCTCCTGTTCGAGTTCAACGTGGCCGATGTTTACTCCATCCTTCAACAACACTAGACCCAGCGGTACCTGACCCTTGTCCTGGTCGGCGATGCCCACCACCGCGCACTCGGCGACAGCCGGATGCGCCGCGACGATTTCCTCGAGCTGGCCGGTGGACAGGCGGTGGCCGGCGACGTTGATGACGTCGTCCATCCGACCCATTATGTATACGTAGCCGTCTTCGTCCCGGTATCCCTCATCACCGGTGAAATAAAAACCACCGTATTGCGACCAGTAGGCGTCGTGGTAACGCGCATGATCGCCCCACAACGTCGGAAAAGCGCCGGGTGGCAGCGGCGCTTTGATCACCACCGCGCCCTCCTGACCGGGACCAAGCTCATGCCCATTCTCGGCGAAGATCCGCAGGTCATAACCCGGGACTGGCAGCGTTGGTGAGCCGGGTTTCGTCGCCATGAGCTCTACCCCCACCATGTTGGCGCACATCGGCCAACCGGTCTCGGTCTGCCACCAATGATCGATCACCGGTATCTGCAGATGCTCAAGCAGCCAGTGGTAGGTGGGTGGGTCCAAACGCTCACCTGCAACGAACTGATACTCCAGCGAAGAGATGTCGTATTGGTTCTTGAGTTTGCATTCGGGATCCTCTTTCCTGATCGCGCGAAAAGCCGTAGGTGCTGCGAAAAAGCTCTTCACCTTGTGGTCCTGGATCACCCGCCAGAATGCGCCAGCATCCGGTGTTCGTACCGGTTTACCTTCGAACAGAACCGACGTGCAGCCCTTGAACAACGGCCCGTACACGATGTAGGAATGACCGACCACCCAACCGACATCCGACGCCGCCCAGAACACATCGCCGGTGGTCACGCCATAGATGGCTTCCATGCTGTAGTTGAGCGCCACCGCGTGGCCGCCGTTGTCGCGCACCACACCCTTCGGCTTACCAGTAGTACCCGACGTGTAAAGGATGTACAGCGGGTCCGTGGCATCGACTTCGGTGCACTCCACGCGGAGCGCTGCTGCTTGCCACTGGATCCAATCGAGATCTCGATCATCATTCAGCTCAGCAATCGATTGCTCGCGTTGCAGCACGACCACATGGTCCGGCTTGTGCGCCGCGATATCGATGGCCTCGTCGAGCAACGGCTTGTACGCAATGATGTTCGCAACCTCGATACCGCACGAGGCACTCAATATCACCTTGGGTTTGGCATCGTCGATTCGCACTGCCAGCTCCGGGGCGGCAAAACCTCCAAAGACCACTGAATGGATCGCGCCAAGCCGAGCACAAGCGAGCATAGACACTGCGGCCTCCGGGATCATCGGCATGTAGACGACTACCCGATCGCCCTTTTCGACCCCGAGAGCCACAAGCCCACCAGCCACTTTGGCCACCCAGTCGGTAAGCTCCCTGAACGTGTACTTGCACACCTGGCCCGTGGCCGGGGAGTCGTAGATCAGCGCAGTTTGTTCGCCGCGGCCTTCCTCCACATGGCGGTCCAGGGCAAGCCAGCAGCTGTTGGTTTTACCACCATGAAACCAGCGCCACGCGCCTTGGGAATCTTGATCTAGAATGGTTGGAGGGAACTTGAACCACGGTAGTGCTTCGGCCTGCTCTCGCCAGAATCCTTCCGGATCGCTGAGCGATCGTTGGTATTGGGCCGCGTAGCTCATGGTTACCTGGTTTTACTTCGGCTCGCAGATCCCGCCTTCCCAATCAGGCGTCGTACCTGTGCGGCGCTCGGCTGCGCCGCCAACAGATCACGATAGGCACGCGATCGTTTGCTGATCGCTTTGTGTGCAACAAAAAAGTTCACCGCCCTGCGCCAAGCGTCTTCGGTACCATACCGATTGATGGACACGGTTGTGTTTACGATCTTGTTTTCCAGTTGCGACATGACGCCGATCTGAAAAACGGGCGTCTGCGTTCCGCTCTTCTCTGCTTTCAGACGGCAGAGTATTCCCCTTACCTGCCCCTGGGAATCGATGTGAACTTCTTTCGCAGCTTTGTCCCGGGCCACCCGTTGGCGCAACGCCAACTCCTCATCACGTGCATCCGCGCACTTCTTGACGGATACGCGTTTCGCGCCCCTGATACGTTTGCCATCTTGCTTTAAAGGGAAGTATTCCTGGTACGTTTTGCCCGCGATCTGACGCCGAACACGGAAGCCGTGAAAACGAGGGGTATCCAGCAACTCAACACTCATGTTTTATACCCCCGGAATCACCGAATCGGCCTGGAGTTTGGCGATTTCGTCAGCGCTGAAACCAGAACCGGCGAGCACGGAAGCGGAGTCTTCGCCCGGTAAACGCGCGCCATGCTGCACCGCCACTTGCGTTCGTGAAAAGCGCGGCGCCGGCGCTGGTTGTATCACCCCGTCGATTTCCACGAAGGTACTTCGAGCTTTGTTATGAGGGTGATCCGGTGCTTCGAATATAGACAGCACGGGAGCAAAACACACATCGGTGCCTTCCATGATCTCGCACCACTCGTCGCGGGTCTTAGCTTTGAATATCTCTGCGAGTTCGCGCTTGAACTCAGGCCACTTGCTGGTATCCATTTGTGCCGAGAACCGCTCGGCGTCCAACTCGGCTTTTTCCACCAGGAGCGCATAGAACTGAGGTTCAATGGAGCCGATACAAATGTAGCGGCCATCGAGCGTTTCATAGGTGTCGTAAAAGTGCGAACCGCTATCGAGCAGGTTGGTGCCACGCTGGTCCTTGAAGGCGCCAGAAGCGCCCATGGAAAAGAACATGGCCATGAGGGCCGCAGCGCCGTCGACCATCGCCGCATCGATCACCTGTCCCTTGCCGGATTTCTGCGCCTCAAGCAGGGCGCACACCAGACCGAAGGCAAGCAACATCCCGCCTCCGCCAAAATCTCCGACCAGGTTCAGCGGGGGGACCGGTCGCTCGCCGGCGTGACCAATGGCATGCAGGGCCCCGGAAAGGCCGATGTAGTTGATATCGTGGCCGGCGGCCTGGGCCATCGGACCTTCCTGCCCCCAGCCGGTCATGCGGCCATACACGAGTTTTTCGTTACGTTCCATGCAATCTTCGGGCCCGAGGCCGAGGCGCTCGGTTACCCCCGGCCGGAATCCTTCGAACAGGCCATCGGCTGTCTCAACTAAACGTAGAACCGTTTCGACCCCGGCAGGGTTCTTGAGATCCACCGCAATCGAGCGGCGATTGCGAGCAAGCACGTCTTTGGGTCGACGCGCTCCGCCACTGATCCGGTCAACGCGGATCACTTCGGCTCCCATGTCGGACAACATCATGCCGCAGAACGGCCCCGGGCCAATTCCGGCAAGCTCGATCATACGAAACCCGTGCAATGGTCCCATGCTAAAATTCCCCCCGGTAAAACAGTCGGTCGATCAATGCGCGAGTCTAGCGATCTTTCGCGCCCGCATCATCCCGCCTTGGTGCGTGTACCCGAAGCGGGTTCTTCTTCAACAGCGAATTGAATACGCGCGAACCGGGCATACAACTCACTACTGTGCAACAATTCATCGTGGCTGCCGCTTGCCTCAAGCCGTCCGTCTGCCAGAACGAGGATACGATCGGCCTCTCTCACCGTGGACAGACGATGAGCGATCACCAGAATGCTGCACTGACCTTTGAGCTCGGCAATGCTCTGGCGAATGTGCGCTTCGCTCTGTGCATCGAGCGCGCTGGTCGGTTCATCGAACAGTAGAATCTCGGGTTCCGGGAGCAGTGCTCGCGCGATCGCAAGGCGCTGTTTCTGGCCGCCGGAAAGTCCGACCCCGCCTTCCCCAACGGTGGTGGCCAAACCGTCGGGTAAGGCGGCGATAAACTCCGCTGCGTGGGCCAACTGCAACGCGCGCGCCAACGCGGCAGGGCTTGCGTTCATGTCGCCATAGCGCAGATTGGTTTCGAGCGTTCCTGCAAACAACACCGTATCTTGAGGCACAAAGCCCACTCGCGCGCGCACATCGGAGAGCTTCAGGTCACGCAGATCAATCCCATCGAGCATGATCTGCCCCGCAGCCGGGTCGTAGAAGCGTTGCATCAGATCGAACAACGTGCTCTTGCCAGCACCCGAGGGTCCGACGAGCGCAACCATCTCGCCCGGGGAAACGGTGAAGCTCAGATCGTTGAGCACCTGCAGTTGCGGACGGCTGGGATACGCAAAACTCAAGTTCGCGATCGTCAACCTGCCGGACTCCGCGGCCCTGACATTGCCCTTGCGCCGCTTTCCGAGCTGTCGCGGCCGGGCGGTTTCAGGGAGCATCGATGGCGAATTCAACAGCTCCACCAGCCGTTCCGTAGCCCCGGCGGCCCTCTGCAGATCGCTGTAGACCTCGCTGATCGCTCCCACGGAACCTGCGACGATGAACGCATAGAAGATGAAGGCTGCGAGCTCTCCAGGCGACGTCCGTTGTGCGAGGACGTCCTGACCGCCAACCCATAGCATGGTGGCGATGGCGCCCAATACCAGCATCATGACAAGCGCCACCAACCAGGATCGTTGGCGGATGCGGCGTACGGCGACGCGGAACGCTGTGTCCACGCGCTGTTGAAATGCCACAATATCAAGCCCTTCGTGATTGAAGGATTGCACGATCTTGATGTTGCGCAGAGACTCGCCGGCGTAGCTGCCAACGTCCGCGAGCGTATCCTGGCTGATCCGCGACAGATTGCGGACTCTTCGGCCAAACACGATCACGGGCGCAACAACGAACGGCACGCTGGCTACTACGATGAGCGAAAGCTTCGGGTTGGTGACGAACAGCAGAATCAATCCACCCACGAACAGCAAGATTTTGCGCAGCGCAATAGAGACTGAGGAACCAACCACAGTTTGCAGCAGAGTGGTATCGGTGGTGATGCGTGATTGAATTTCAGTGGGCTGATTGATCTCGAAAAACCCGGGATGCAGCCTGATCAGATGCGCAAATACCGCCTGACGGATATCCGCACTTACCCGCTCGCCTACCCAGGACACGAAGTAAAAGCGTACAAACGTACCGATCGTGAGGACCACCATGAGAACGGTAAATATAGAGATGCTCTGCACCAGTACATCGGCGGAGCCGCTGGAGAGTCCCTCGTCGATAACCAGGCGCATGCCCTGGCCGATAGACAACGTGACAGCGGCCGTCACCACCAGCGCCACGCTCGCAAACGCCACCTGCAAGCGGTACGGCGCGAGAAACTTCCACACCGGGCGCAACTTGGTAAACTCTCGCGTCGTGGGCCTGTCGAGTCCATCTTCCATCGGTGCATTATCACACTAGCAGCGCCCCGAACGCAGCCGGTTGCTTTCAAGATTGCTTTCAAAGGGGGATCTTGCTGAACTAGCACCCTTATGCGGACCAAATCCGCGCCGACGGAAAGTGTGGATGTCGGATCTGCTGGACTGCGTGGAAATCGATCCGGGGCAACCCTCGGGCAGTGTCATCTGGATGCACGGGCTCGGGGCAGATGCCCACGATTTCGAACCCATCGTGCCGCGATTGGTCTTAACGCAACCGCTGCGGTTCGTGTTTCCCAACGCGCCGTTTCGCCCCGTCAGCATCAATGCAGGCGCGCAAATGCGTGCCTGGTACGACATCGATCCAGGCGCACCCCTTTCA
>Ga0114950_10000148_pt1 | contig 41637 bp, 28 predicted proteins | sample N075metaG_FD_83503 | JGI IMG/M metagenome (GOLD analysis project Ga0114950, IMG submission 83503) | Deep subsurface microbial communities from Kermadec Trench to uncover new lineages of life (NeLLi) - N075 metaG | ecosystem: Environmental > Aquatic > Marine > Ocean trench > Sediment | place...
ATGATCATGGATACCGGGATCAGGCTCTCCGAGGATTGGGAGATCCAACCCCTTCTTCGATACGTGAACGGTCATGACGCTGCTTGCGCTTTTACAGACGACTCCCGGCACGTTGGCCCATTACAGGCGCGATGCTCAGGCGAGAATGGCGGAAAGAAAGAAACTGGCGCGCGAGACCTCTCTAATTGAATCGGGCCCCCGATCCCGGTATATTTTACGATTCTTCCACAAATCTTCGGGAATCGCAAAAAAGCGAGCGCAGCGAGTGCCCATGGTCCCCTTTTCCTTCGAAAGAAGCGAACCATGTGGGCGCTATAATCCAGTACTAATGAGTGAAGAGGCAAAATATCTAGATATTCGCAGTGATTTTTGGCGCGCATGCTGGGTCGAAGCGGCAAGCTATGACGCCTATTTGGAGGAGTCGGACCCGAAGCGCGCCGGGCGCTGGCCAGAGCTCGAAAAGCGCATCCCGGCGCTCAGCGAGGAGCAACAAAAGCGCGTGAGCAATTACGGACGCAAGCTCAACATCCTGCTCGTGAGCGGCGTGTGGTGCGGGGACTGCGTGCGCCAAGGACCCATGATCCGGCAGATTGCCGCCGCTTGCGATGATTCGGTCGAGCTTCGGGTCATCGACCGCGACGTCAATCCCGACCTGCGCAACGAGGTGCGGATACTCGGGGCCGCGCGCGTACCCGTCGTCGTTTTTCTGAGCGAGGACTTTCACGAGGCCGGCCGTTTCGGCGATCGTCTTCTCGAGACCTATCGCCGAAAGGCGACGACCGAGATTGGCCCTGCCTGCGCTGTGCCCACGGCCGAGACCACGCCCGAGGAGCTCGCAGCCGAGCGGGACGAGTGGCTCGACATCTTTGAGAGAATGCTCTTGATGGTGCGCCTCGCCCCGCCGCTTCGTGCCCGCTACGGAGACTAATCGTTCTCTCGAGCATGCGGCTGATTGCTCTGATTGCCTAGTTCCCCTAAACTCCTCTGACAAGACCGGAGGAAGAAAAAATGCCACGCACGTTTGCGGCTCTTATCGCGTTTCTCGTAACCATTCCCGCCGCTTCACAAGAAGCCGCCATTCTCGATGACCGGATCTCCGAGCTCGTCGCGAAGCACGAGGCGGAGATCCTCGAGTTTCGCCACTACATTCATCAGAATCCAGAGCTCGGAAATCGCGAGCACGAGACCGCGAAGCGCGTCGCCGCTCACCTCACCGCGCTCGGCATGGAGGTTCGCACGGGCATCGCCCATACGGGTGTGGTCGGGATTTTGAAAGGCGGCAAGCCGGGCCGGACCGTCGCCGTGCGCGCCGATATGGACGCGCTCCCCGTCACCGAAGACACAGACCTCCCTTTCAAATCCACGATCCGGACGACCTATAACGGCCAAGAGGTAGGGGTCATGCATGCCTGCGGCCACGACGTGCACACCGCGGTGCAGTACGGCGTTGCTTCCATACTCGCGGAGATGCGCGACGAGATTCCGGGGACGGTGATCTTCATCTTTCAGCCGGCGGAAGAAGGGCCGCCCGAAGGTGAAGAAGGCGGCGCAGACCTGATGGTGCGTGAAGGCGTCTTCGACGATCCCAGGCCTGAAGCTGTGTTCGGCTTGCACACGCTCGCCGGCATGCCCGTGGGCGATGTAGGTTTCACGTCGGGACCCGCGTTCGCGGCAGTGGATCAATTTCGCGCTACGGTGCGCGGCGTGCAAACGCACGGCGCCCAGCCTCAGCAGGGCGTCGATCCCATCGTGATGGCATCGCAGGTTGTTCTCGCCCTTCAGACGATCGTGTCGCGCAACGTCCACCCGCTCGAGCCCGCGGTCGTGACTGTCGGCATGTTCCACTCGGGCGAGCGGTTCAACATCATCCCCGCGGAAGTGAAGCTCGAAGGAACGGTGCGAACCTACGACCCCGATGTGCGGGATCTCATCGAGCGCCGGATGAACGAGATACTCGGCGGCATCACTAGCGCGGGCGGCGGCTCCTATCTGCTCGACTACGAGCGCGGAACGCCAGCAACTATTAATGATACCGAGCTCACGGCACAAATGGCGCTGAGCCTTCGTGCCGTCGTCGGGACAGACCGCGTGCAGGAAATCCAACCGACGATGGGAGGCGAAGATTTCGCCTATTTCGCGCTCGAAGTGCCCGGCTTTTTCTATCGGCTCGGTATCCACAAAGAGGGCTCGGTGATAGGCCCGCATCACTCTCCAACCTTCCGCGCCGATGACGCTTCCGTTCCCGTGGGCATGCGCGTCATGGCGAACGTGCTCATGGACTACTTACTTGCCAATGCGCCCTAGTCGATGAGGAGAAAACCCGATGTCTGATGCGCAGTTGCAAATCCGCGGTGACATACAGATCCAGCTAGCGAACGTCGGCTACGAGCTTCGTCGCATCCAAAAAGCCCTCGAGAACGTTACGCTCGACCGTCCGCCGGACGAGCTTGAGCAAGGCGTGCTCGACCACACGTCCGAAGCTCTCAAAGGCGTGCGGCTCGCGCAGGACCACGCCGAGCGCGTCGGGTTCTATCTCGAGGAGCTTTCGGACGATGACAAGTCCGACCCTATCGAATAAATTGCTAGCGCCTCAGCTTCCTATGCCCCATACTGTATGGGTTTCCTTGAACCTCTAATTCAAATCATCGATCGGAACGGCGCTTCTCCGCAGAAGTCGAGAATGTCGGATTCATTTTCGCCAGGAAAACCCCGGCCTCGCTGGTGCCTCGAAAGCACGGCGGATGGCGGAAAGAGCCTCGCGCGCATTCCGATCCAGAAGTTGCCGTTTCGCATCGGCCGCCTCAACGACCTCGAGCTAACACTCCCCTTTCCGTCCGTATCCAAACGCCACGCCGTGCTTCACTTCGCGGAAGACGGCTTGTATCTTCGAGACTTATCGAGCACGAATGGGACCTTCGTCAACCGAAAGCGTGTCAGAGAAGCCATTCTCGAGGAAGGCGATATTCTGCACTTTGCCGAGGTGGAGTTTCGTATCGGACGCCGCGCCGAAGGTGCAACGCAGAACAACTCAGACGGCGGAACCTTGACGCTTCGACGCGTCGATCTTCCCCGGCAGTTCATCGCGGGGACGCGTGAGCTCAACCGACTGCTCGAGCGGGAAATGGTGACCGCCGTGTTTCAGCCCATCGTGTCCCTTCCGGCTGGCGAGATCCTCGCCTACGAAGTGCTGGGACGCGGGACCCACGAAAAACTCCCCTCGAGTCCCAAGAAATTGTTTCGTGTGGCCGAGACCATCGAGCGCGCGTGCGAGCTGAGTCGATTGTTTCGAAAGAATGCGGCGACGATCGTCAGTGACGCAAAAGTCCACCTGCCCTTTCTTTTTTTCAACACACATCCGTCCGAGCTCGGTACACCCGAGCTCGTAGACTCGCTCCGTGAAATGCGCAACATCATTCCCGATCACGAGCTCGCGCTCGAGATCCACGAGGGCGCTCTCGCCGAGCCCGAGATCATCGCCGAGCTGAAAACTCATCTCGACGAGCTCGACATCCGCCTCGCGCTCGACGACTTCGGTCTCGGGGAGCGTTTCCTACAGCTCGCCGAAGTGCCGCCCGACTATCTCAAATTCGATATCAGCTATGTGAGAGGCCTCGTCGACGCGACGGTCTCCAAGCGCCGGCTGCTCTCGATGTTGATGGCCGCCGCACGCGAGCTAGGCGCGGAACCCATCGCCGAAGGCGTCGAGACGAAGTTGGAGGCTGGCGCTTGCACGATGATTGGTTTTACGCTCGCGCAAGGCTTTCTCTACGGCGAGCCCGTTCCGTTCACGCATCGCAATGCGCGCCACAGCGAGACGGTAGAACAACCGCTTCAAAATTTTCAAGGGCAACATCAACACGCCCGATAGAATCCTGCCACCTGATGCTGGTCATCTAGCGGTTTAAGTAATGTGTGTTCGGGTCCGATTTCGGTCGAAATCCCGTCAAGATCTGATTAGCTCGAAGTCGGAGTAGCGTTACCGATTTCGGTGTATTTCAACCACTTGTGCGGATCGAACAGATTGGAATCGTAGGTCGGCCTCGAGTAGATAAGCCACCGTACATGGGTCGTGGAGAGGCCCGCCTTCCACGCCATATTTTTCGACATCGTAGCGGCTGGAATAGTCGAGCATCCCTTGCACGTTGCGCGCGACGTTCGTTCCGAGAGCGCCGATGGCCGCCACGCGCGCGGGGGTCGTGAGGACTTGATGGGTTACGTCGAGCGGTAGGACGACGAGCGGACGACCGCATTCGAACACAATCTTGGCCGCGTGCGGATCGACATAAACATTGAACTCCGCCGAAGGCGTGACGTTGCCACCTTCTCGAAAGGCGCCGCCCATCATCACGATCTCACGGATTTTGGACGCGATTCTCGGCTCCTTTTCGAGGGCCGTCCCGACATTCGTGAGCGGCGCGGTGGGGACGAGCGTAATCGAGTCGTCTTCAGCGGCCATGAGCGTGTCGATGATGAAATCGACGGCGTGTTTCGACTGCAGCGGCATCTCGGGGTCGTAAACGTTAGCTCCGTCGATACCTTCGCGGCCGTGAACGTATTCCGCCGTGACGAGCGGGCGCTTCATGGACGCTCTGCAGCCGGCAAAGACGGGAAGGTCGGCTCTGCCGCCAAGCTCGCAAATGATGCGCGCGTTGCGCTCTGTCTTCTCGAGAGGCACGTTGCCCGCAACGGTGGTGATCCCGAGAATGTCGAGCTCTTTCGGAGCCGCGAGCGCGAGCAGGATGTTGACGGCGTCGTCCTGGCCGGGATCGCAGTCAATAATGATGGGTTTCATTTCGGCATTCAACATCTGGCCGGACGGCTCTGGTCGCGACGGCGTTTCTCGTGTTACATTCGCGCCTCATTCTACGATGTTTGTTCCTCAGTCGTACTTAGTCGCGCTTCTTCTCATGATCCTCTGCATGGCTTGTTGGGGGTCTTGGGCCAATACGTTCAAGCTTGCGGGGAAGGTTCGTTTCGAGCTCTTTTATTGGGATTACGCGCTCGGGGTTTTTGTCATGGCGCTCATTCTCGCCATGACGCTCGGGAGCTGGCACGGCGGGGAGGATGCTTTTTTCAACAACCTTACTCAGGCTACCGGGTCGCGCATCGGCTACGCGATGCTCGCGGGCACGATCTTCAATCTCGCGAACATCTTGCTCGTAGGAGCCATCGCGATAGCAGGGATGGCCATAGCGTTTCCCGTGGCCATTGGGGCGGCGCTCGTCATCGGCACCGTCTTGACCTACCTCGTCGATCAAACGGGTAATCCCGCCATGCTCTTTGCCGGGGTCGCGCTCGCGGTCGTTGCCATCCTTGCTGATAGCCTCGCCTACAAAGAGCTGTCCGGGGGGAAGGTCCAAGTCACAAAAAAGGGCCTTTGGATCTCTATCATCTCCGGGATTCTCATGGGAAGCTGGTCACCGCTCACGGCGGCGTCGATGGCCGACGGCGGCGGGCAGCTCACGCCTTATACGAGCCTCGTCGTCTTCACTTTCGCGACCCTCGTTTCGACGTTCTTCTTCAACGTCTATTTCATGCAGAAACCGCTCATTGGCGAACCCGTGTCGTTCGAAGGCTATTTGCAAGGCAAACCGAGCTGGCACGTGCTGGGGCTGACCGGCGGGTTCATCTGGAGCATCGGCACCGCGGCCAATCTCATTGCCGGGCGCGAAGCGGGATTCGCCGTCGCCTACGCGATGGGGCAGAGCGCTCCCATGGTGGCGGCCCTCTGGGGGGTTTTCGTGTGGAACGAGTTCGAAGGCGCCTCGCGTTCAGCCAAGATGTACTTGGCGGCGATGTTCGTTTTTTATGCCGGCGCCATCGCCGTCATCGCGAACGCCTTTTAGACGATGAGGTAGGACGATGGCCAAAAAGAAAGCCCGTATCGTCGTCGTTGGGAGCGCCAATGTCGACCTCACGACGTTTACCGATCAGTTTCCGAAACCCGGTGAGACGCTTTTCGGTAAGAGCTTCGATCTCGGTTTTGGCGGCAAAGGTGCCAACCAGGCTGTCGCCGCCGCCTATTGCGGGGCGGAGGCGCACATGGTCGCGCGCGTGGGCGATGATTTGTTCGGCCCTGCCAGCATTCGCAACTTCAAGAAGCTCGGTATCGGCGCCAAAAACGTCAAGATGGTAAAGAATGTCTCGACCGGCGTTGCGCCTATCTTCGTCGAAGCTAACGGTCAAAACCGCATCCTCGTTGTAAAGGGCGCCAACGACAAGCTCACGCCGAAAGCGGTCGGCAAAGCGACATCGCTTCTCAAGAAAGCGGACATGATCGTCCTGCAGTTCGAGATACCGCTCGAAACCATTTATTACACCGTCAAGCTCGCGAAAAAGCACAACGTTCCCGTGCTGCTCAACCCCGCTCCCGCGATGAAGGTCGATCTCGCAAAAATTCAAGACGTCGATTACTTCATTCCCAACGAAAGCGAAGCGGAGGCAATCACGGGTAAGGCCGTCAAGACGGTGGACGATGCCAAGAAGTGCGCCGAGCACCTGCTCTCGAAGGGCCTGAAGCGCGTCATCCTTACTCTCGGCGAACGCGGCGCGCTTCTCGCGTCCAAGGACGGCATGGACCTCATGCCTTCCTTTAAAGTGAAGTCGGTCGACTCCACCGGGGCCGGCGACGCGTTCATTGGAAGCTTCGCCGTTTTCCTCGGCGAGGGGCTTCCCGAACGCGAAGCGGTCTCGAGGGCGAACCTTTACGCCGCTATCTCGACGACCGGCATCGGTACGCAGAAGTCGTTCATCAAGCGGCGCAAGTTCGATCGCGCCTGGAAGAAACGGTCCCGTGCGTAAACTTTTATTGTCGGTTGCCGTCCTCGCGGCCGCGTCATTCATAGAGGCTCCCAAGAGCGAGAACGAGGTCGTGAGCGCGTGGTTCGAGCGCATGAACGCCCTCGACGAATCAGAGGAGAGCGTCGATGCGCTCATAGCACTCTACCAGCCGGACGCCCTTCACATCACGGGGCCCGGAAGCCATCAGCTCGGGACGGTTACCTATGCCGGGCACGAGAACATCCGCAAGATGGCGCGTGATTTCGCCGCGACCTATGAGAGCCCCCGCTTCCGCATCGAGGTGGTGACGGCTCGGGAGCAGTCGCTGTCGCTGTTCCATAGCGCCGACGGCCCGTGGGGCGGGGCGAGCATCGCCGTCGAATATGTAGCCGCTTACACCCGACGAGAGGACGGGACGAGAGTAATGGTCCCTGGAGCCGCGTTCTTCCAACTTGCCGACGGCAAGATCCGTCGGGCGCGCTTCTACTTCGCGACGGGGGAAATGGCGCCCGTCCAGTAGGCGTCCGATTCAAATTCTTGAAGACTCGCGAGCCGGTTGAGATTTAGCGGGTAGCGGCGGTACGATAGACGACGCTCTCCAAGCAGGACGTCTCGATGCGCCACCTTTTCCTTTCCTTGATCCTTGTCGTCCCGTGCCTCGCGGCTTTCGATGACGACAAGAGAGCCTCCGATGACCGCGCCGACGAGGCGCATCGCACGCTGCTCGAATCTACCGATCGCGGCGCGGGAGTGCGCCCATTTTGCCGAGGCGGTGATGTCTGACTTGCCGGCGACGCCGCCCGGCACCGATGTTAGCCCGATGGACTGCTGGGATTTCAAACAGACCCGCTATACGCGCAAAGAGACTCAAGCGGAACGCGCGGATCGATGGCTTTCCTTTAGAAGGCCATCGACGGCAAAACCTATTCGAAGCTTCTGCGGGGCGAGGAAGAGCGAACTCGCGCCCGCCGATTTCACTTGACGTAGCTCGGGACGCGGCGCACGCCGTCTTCGATCCCATCGGCGTACGCAGATGTGCGGAGGCTTCTCGACGCGTTGGAACAAGAGCTCGGCGGATCGCCGCGAAATCGTGCGATTATCACGGCCGAATCGCCAAGGCTGGACTTCTGAGCTGCCGGATCAAAGATGGAAGACACACTAGACTAGACTAGGCGCTATCCAAGGACAGGGAACCTCTAGGGAACGTTTGGAAAAATCAACAAGGAGCGTGGAATGGACAGACGGACGTTGCTCAAGGCGGGCGGGATGGCGGTTGTTGGTTTGGGGCTTGGCGGATGCGCGAATCGAAGGACGCCCGCGAGACCAATGCGGCCTCCGGTCAACCTCGTGCCTGTCCATGTCTCTTGGGATCGGGTCATCCATACGACGGTCGGTTTGCGTCCGCACCGCCCCTCGGGTTTCGTCGTAAGGACCGAGAAGCTCGACCACAAGACCGTCATCCACAACTACGGCCACGGCGGAGCCGGCATTTCGCTCTCATGGGGCACCGGTTATCTCGCCGCCGACATGGCCATGGGCCATCCCGATCGGCGCGCGGCCGTTATCGGCTCGGGCGCCGTCGGCTTGGCTACGGCAAGGCAGCTTCAGCGGCGTGGCATCAAAGTGACCATCTATGCCATGGCCGTGCCGCCCAACACCACGTCGAACATGGCGTGGGCCGGCTTCACACCCACTTCCGGTCTCTTTGCTGTAGGCAGGCGCACGCCGCAGTGGGACGAGCAGTTCCGGTTCGCGGCCGAGATCTCCTATCGGCAGTTTCAGCTCCTCGCTGGTCGTGACTACGGGGTGTCCTGGATCGACAATTACAGCACGATGGACGAGATGCCCGTCGAGCGCATAAGCCGGGAGGGCTCGCTTCTTCCCGAGCACTTGCGGACGGGCCGCGTGATTCTTCACGCCGGCGAGCATCCGTTTCCTCTGAAGTACGCCACCCGTACCCCATCGATTCGGATCGAGCCGGCTACCTACCTCGATGCTCTCGTCCGTGACTTCCACCTTTTCGATGGCCGTATCGTCATCCGCAAGTTCGACACGCCCCGAGATCTCATGTCGTTGACCGAGAGACTCATCGTCAACTGCACCGGTCTCGGGTCGCGTGAGCTCTTCAGCGACGAGGAGCTCACGCCCGTCAAAGGGCAACTCACCTTGCTCGTCCCGCAGCCGGAGGTCGACTACAGTACTTTCGGTGGCCTCGGGCAAAGCGACTCGTTCGGCATCCACATGATGCCTCGGTCGGACGGTATCGCACTCGGGGGCACCTCCGAGCGCGGCGAATCGTCGATGGAGCCGGACGGTGAAGCCCTCAAGCGAATCGTGGAGGGACACATGGAGCTCTTCTCCGCGATGCGCCCGCCCCGGCCTGGTGCACGACTTACGACGTCCCGGACGCCGGACGAGGTTCCCGCGCTCGAGAGTTTTGGCGGGCTCGGCCCATAAGAGGTAGAACATCGCTCGCTGCGCCCAATTCCCGACGCGGTGTCGTTCGCGCAAGATCTCCATCGCCTCCGAGAGACTACGAATCGAGGCCGCGTCGACGGGCCGTGGGGCGTCGACGCGGTGCCGTAGAATATGTAGCCGCTTACACTCGATGAGAGGACGGGACGAGGTGATGGTCCCTGGCGAGGCGTTCTTCCAACCTGCCGACGGAAGATCCGTCGGGTGCGCTACTTCGCGACGGGGGAAGAGGCGAGCGTCCAATAGGCGTCCCGATTCAAGTTCTTGACGAACGGCGAGCCGGTTGAGATTTGGCGGGCTGTGGCGGTAGGATAGATGACGCTCGTAGGAGGACGTTTCGATGCGCCGCCTTTTGCTTTCCCTTATATTCGTTGTCCCTTGCCTCGCGGCTGCGGATGAGGACAAAAAAGCCTCCGACGAGGGGCGCCGGAACAACGGCGCCGCGGAGGCACACCGAACGTTGTTCGAATCCACCGATCGCGGCAGGGAGAGCGCCCATTTTACCGAAGCCGTGATGCGTGACCTGCCGGCGACGGCGCCCGGCGCGGACGTTTCTCGACGAGGCATCATCGACACCATCCTCTTCCGCCAAATGGCGGAGCGAGGCATCCCTCATGCTGGGCTCGCTTCGGACACCGAGTTCGTGCGGCGGGTCTATCTTGACGCCATTGGTCTCCCGCCCGAACCGGACGCGGTCCGCGCGTTCGTCGCGGATGACGCTTCCCAAAAGCGCGTCGAGCTCATCGATTCTCTAATAGGCACCGAAGCGTTCGCCGAGCAATGGGCGTGGTTCTGGGGCGATCTCTTCCGCCTCGCGTCACAGGTCGGTCCGGTCAAAAACTCGTTTCAGTTCTGGGTCAAGGAGTGGCTCCAAGTGGACCGGCCTTACGACGAGGTCGTCCACGATCTTTTGACTGGTGTCTCGAAGGCGCATGGGACGATCCCAGCACTCGCATTCTTGTCGCGCTCGCATCAAGCGAAGAGCCGCATCGTCATGAGCAACGAGGATTACGGGATCCTCAACCGGCTGGACTCGATCGATCAATTCAACGTCGACACGTCGCGGATTTTTCTCGGCATCACCACGTCCTGCATTTCCTGCCACGACGGCGAGGCCCATCTCGAACAAGTCAATTCCTGGCTCACGAAAAAGACCCGCGCGGATTTCTATCGCCATTCGGCCTTCTTCGGAAAGACCCGCATGATTACCACGTGGGACGACCGGTCCAAGAACGTCGTCGTCGATCTCATCGTGGACGATCTTGCCAAAGGCTACGACACTGCCGACGATGCGCCGTTCTTCACGCTTTCCGAGAACCGCTTTCCACGCCTCGAGGGCGAGAGCTACGAGCCCGCCTTCTTGTTGACCGGCGAAAAACCGAAGCCGGGCGAGAACGAGCGCGCCGCGCTCGCGCGCATGATCACCTCGCACCCGCAATTCGCGCGCGCGACCGTCAACTTGATTTGGGGAAAGCTGATGACGGCGGCGTTCGTCGAACCCTATAACGGGTTCGACCTCGACCGGATGGACCCTAACAATCCGCCCGAGGCGCCATGGACGATACAGCCGACGAACCCGGAGCTTCTCGAAGCGCTCGCGGCAGACTTTCGCGAAAGCGGCTACAGCATCCACCACCTCATGAAAACGATCTTCCGCTCGAGCGCCTATCAGCTCGATTCGCGCTATCCCGCCGAGTGGAAGGACGACTATTTGCCTTACTACCCACGCAAATTCGTCCGGGTGCTCACCGGTCCGGAGCTCGTGGATACGATTATACAGGTGACGGGACGTCCGGGCGAGTTTCAGTTCTCAGGCACGACCGTTACTCGGGTCAAACAACTCGCCGCGCCGTCCGATCTCGGCGCACGACGCGCCCGACGTGGAAGCAGCGAAGGGGCTGAGATCAACGCGCTCTTGCTCGCATTTTCTCAGAGCAACCGGATGACGCCGATGCCGGTTGGCAACAAAGTCTCCACGTTGCAAGCGATGCTCATGATGCAGTCGAGCGTCGTGAGCCGGCGCGTTGCCGCCGAAGAAGACTCGCGGGTCGATCGGCTCGTCAACTCGGACGCGACCAACGATGAGCTCATCGTAGAGCTCTATCTCGCGACGCTCGCGCGCTGGCCAAGCGCCGCCGAAAGTAAAGTCGCTTTGAAGGCGGTGTCACAGGACCGCGCGGCCGGCGCTTCGAACCTGCAATGGGCGCTCTTGAACTCACCCGAATTTCTCTTGAACCACTAATGGATGACCCAGTGACTGGGAGGACGTCATGGCTCGCGTAAAAGACATTCTGCCGACGCGTCGAGACGTGCTTCGCTGGGGCGGGCTCGCCCTGGCGGGTACTAGTCTCGACCATCTGGTGTGGCCGCTCGAGATCCACGCGAACGGCCAGACCGACCCGAGAGGCACGGCGCGAAACTGCATCTTCATCGAGCTGGGCGGCGCCATTAGCCCGATGGACACCTGGGATTTCAAACAGACCCGCTATACGCCCAAAGACCTCGACATGGTGCAGCTCAAAGACGACCTCGCCATCTCGCGTACGCTCTTTCCGGAGCTTCACAAGCGGATGGATAAGGTCGCGCTCGTCCGTTCGATGCGCGCCCCCGAGCTCATCCATTTCAACGGGCAATACCACACCCAAACGGGCCGCGCGCTCAACGTCGCCATCGCTCGCGAGATCCCGAGCTTCGGCAGCATCATCTCTTACGAGCTCGAAGCCCAAAGGCGCGAAACGGACACGTTTCCGACCTATATGTCGACACAGCTCACGCGCGCCCGCGCCGGCTCGATCGGCGCAGGCTTTCTGCCGACGCGGTTCACGGGGCTCGATCTCGACCCCACAACCGTGTTCGAATCCTTTGCCGGCAACACACAGGGCAGTAAGGAGCTCTTAGAGGAGCGCTTCCGGCTCTTGAACGCGCTCGTCGACGCGTCCGAGACAGAGCGCCTTTCGATGGGCTCGAAAGCTTCGGACTATCGCGACTTCTATCAGGGCGCCTATGAAATTTTGAACGACCCGCGCTGGCCTACGATCTTCGAGGCGACGGAGGAAGACAAGGCGCGCTACGGGAGCGATGAGTTCGGTCTCGGCTGCATCCTCGCACGCAATATTCTCGACGCAGATGCAGGCACGCGCTTCATCTACATCTATGACGGCGATCATTGGGATCATCACTCGGGCATCTTCGATCGCAAGAAGAAGTGGAATCACTACACGACCTGCCCGCGGCTCGATAAAGGCCTCGTGAGCTTGCTGCAAGACCTAGAAGCGAGACCGGGAACGGCCTCCGGTAAGACGATGCTCGACGAGACCCTCATCGTCACGACGAGCGAGTTCGGACGCACGCCGGAGATGAATCCGGTCGCGGGCCGCGATCATTGGCGGCAGGCCTACACATCTCTTTTCGCTGGGGGCGGGGTCGTGGGCGGACGCATCATTGGCTCGACGAACGAGGACGGCGCCGAATGCATCGACTATGGCTGGAAGCACGAGGGACAGCCATTCATGGACAGCATCGTCGCCACGATCTATTCCGCTCTGGGCATCGACTGGAGAAAGTCCGTCAAGAACACGCCTTCGGGCCGGGAGTACCGCTACGTGGACACGGTGGCCCTTGGCGGGTCGGAGATGATGTTCGACGACGAGATCGCGGAGCTGTTCGTCTAAAGCAGTGCTGCTCAGCTTGGTACTGGCGGCGGCCACGGCCTTACTGCCTTCGCCGCCGTCCGATATGGTCTCGATCCCCGCCGGTGATTTCTGGATGGGTCGCTATCACATGTGGCTCATCGACGAGATCGGTTGGCAGACCCGCGATCGGATGGATGACCGCCCGATGCATCTCGTCTACCTCGACACGTTTCTCATCGATCGCTACGAGGTGACCAACGGCGATTACGCGCGTTTCGTCGAAGAGACGAGACATCGCGCGCCCTTTCATTGGCGCAAAGGGAACGTTCCCGAAGAAAAACCCCGCATGCCGGCCTACAACGTGAGCTGGGACGACGCGGCCGCCTATTGTGCGTGGGCGCGAAAGCGCCTTCCGACGGAAGCCGAGTGGGAGAAGGCCGCGCGCGGCGGGTACGAAAAACTGTCTCACCCATCAAGCAACGGACTCGACGATGAGCCCGCGGAAGACGCCGAGGAAGGCGCGAAATCCATCCGGCTCGCGCATTACGGCTATCCCAAAGGCCCCATCGACGTCAGCTACTATCCGCCAAACGGCTATGGCGCTTACGACATGATAGGAAACGTCTGGGAGTGGGTCGCCGATGGCTACGAGCTCTACTACTACTCCGTGAGCCCGCGCGAGAATCCCCGCGGGCCGATAGACGCTCCTTATAAAATCTATCGGGGTGGGAGCTGGGGCGATGTCGACGAACGGCTGCTCTCGGTCTTCTACCGCAACTTCACGGATCGGGCGACGCGCACGAGCACGATCGGCTTTCGCTGTGCAAGCGACTCTTGAGGAGAATCCCCCATGAATGAACCGAAGAACCCGGAACGTCGTGGTTTCGTCAAAGCGCTCGGCGTGGCTGCGGGCGGCGCCCTGGTGCCATCGAGCACGCGTGACGAGACCGCGAGTGTACGCATGCGCTCGCTCGTCTCCCGCGCAGCGCCTGTGATGTGTCCCGGCGCTTACGACGTGCTTTCGGCCAGACTCATCGAGCTGCACGGCTTCGAAGCGATGGTCGTGGGCGGAAGTGCTTGCTCGGCGTCGATGTACGGGGTTCCAGATTACGGGCTCGTGAGTATCACCGAGCTCATCGAGCTCGCCGCGCGCATCGCGGGAGCGGTCGAAATCCCGGTCCTCGCCGATGCAGATGATGGCGGCGGAAGCCCATTGAACGTCTACCGCGCGATGCAAGGCTTCGAGCGCGCAGGGATCGCGGCAGTCATGATCGAAGACCACGTCCAAGTAAAGCATGTCGGCGGCGAAGGTGAGCTCGTTCCGACGCACGTGATGGCAGACAAGGTCAAAGCCGCGGTCGACGCTCGACGGGGCGACACGATCGTGCTTGCACGCGCCGACTCCGTCTCCGTCGGTGAGTCGGTGGAGGCTGCCATCGAGCGCGGGGTCGCTTACGCCGAGGCTGGCGCGGACATGCTCTTCTTCGCGGGCATGGCCCTCGAGGATTGCCCGCGCGCCGCCGACGCGGCACAGAAACCTTTGATGACGACGGTCCGCGATACGCCGCTCGATATTTTGAAACGCCAAAAGATCACTCTCGCCGTCTATGCCGCGCACGCGCTGCAGCTCGCGCTCGGCGCCGCCGATCGCGGTCTCGCCGAGCTCAAGCGGAACGCGCGTATCGACGGCTTTCGCGACCACGCCATCGACGGCGAAACCTATTCGAAGCTTTTGAGAAGCGACGAAGAGCGGACGCGCGCGCGCAAGTATCACTTGACGTAAGCTCGCGAAACGGCGCACGCCTTCTATTCCTTGCCGAATGTTTTCTCCAAGCCCTCCCACCTCGCCTTGGGTTCGACGACGGCGCTCTCCTTGTATTCCAGGACGCGGCGAAGCACCTCGCCGTCCGGCCAGTTCTCGAACGTGTAAACGAAAGGCTAGGTCGACGCTCCCGCGACGGCCGACCGGACGAGCTTGTAGAAGCGCTCACCGAACCGGAGCGCCGTCGACTCTATTTACCACGATCATCGGACGGCGGGAACAAGCTCAGGCGATAGGTATCGTTCTGAGATGGCGTTCAATCGCCACCATGACATCGGCGGCCAGGGGAAGATTTGCCTTTTCGGCTTCCCAGTGCTGATGAAAGAGGCTGACGGTTTCATGGGCGGTATCGAGAACGAGCTTTTCTGGCAGCCGGGCTTTGGCCGCTAGATGGGAAAGCTCGTCCGCTGAGTATCTATCGAAGCGCTTGGTGCGGCTGAAATTGAGGGCAGCCTTGTTATCCGAGATGTAAGCAATCGTGGAAACAAAATCATAGGCCGGTGCCAGTACAGCATTGCGCCGGTCGGGATAGATCACGGACCAGTTCTTCAGATGCATATCGGCATTGCCAATCAGGGGTGTTGAAGGTCATTCGCCGGATGAACTCGGCAATATCGGCCTCTGTGCCCTCCGCGGCAATGACCTGTGCAATATTGCGCGCACTGGCCTTTTTGTACTTGTCCTCGGGATAGACACGAAAAATTTGCGCGAAATCTTCGAAGTGAACGGCGCTGCCGTCCTGGAGGCGGTCAAACCGCTCGATGGCAAGCGCCTGCCCTTCCAGCGCACCGATACCTTTGGGCATATTTCTGATGGCGTCGATGTCGACAAGTTGCACCGCCGGCACGTCTATGCCGACGAGCCGAGCCAGCGTCATCATCGAGAACTCGTTTTCGGGCACGCCTGCAAATGGACGCGACGGCAGCTTGACGATCCATGAATCGCCTACACCTTCAGCCGGAATGGTCAACTCGCCATAGGTCTCGTTGATCGTCGAAAACTTGAGCTGCATACCGGCCAGCGAAAAGCGCAGCGCATTTCCGCGGCGATGATCATCGTTTTCATCATCCTCGGCGTGTTCATCGGCATCAAACGGCCAGGCTTCATCGTCGGCCGGCCTGATCGTGACCGCGCCCGGCAGGTCCCGCCCGAGCACCCAGATCAGGAAGAATTCGCGGGCGGGGCTCACACCGGCGCGGCCTGCCAGATAATCACGCAAATGCCCTTCGGGTAGCAGGTTTGAGAAGAACGGGAGGAGCCGCATCCGGGTCGCGTTGAAATCGGTAATCAATGCGGCGAACGCGTCCTTGAAGCCCAAACTGAGCACGGGCCGGTCCGTGTCCTCGAGATAGGCTTCGTTGAAGGAAAAAAGTGTGCGGTCGTCGCCAACATAGGTGAGCGTACCGATCGGCTCGCCATATAGCAGCACATCGAGGACGGAGACATCAGCCATCATCGTCCTCCTCCAGGCTGTAGGCCGGGCGTACAGTGTCTGTCTGTGGCCCATCGGCAGAACGATGCCCGAGAGCGTTTCGCAAGCTATATATTTGTAAGAGCGCCTGATTGAGCGAATCGCTGCTCTTTGTATTCTCCCTAAAGGCCTGGAGCGCCTTGTCGGTGTTCTGCAACACGCCCACGTCGTTTTGGGAAAGCTGAAAACGTCGAATGGCCCGAAGCTGGTGCTGAAGCTGTGTGAGCTCCTCGAGGGCGGGGTGGGCCTCCGTGATAGTGTCGAGCGTCTTTTGCAGCTGTTTGAGATGCTTGAGCGCCGCGCCGGTCGGTGGATGGCTTGCTCGTTCAGTGCTGCGGACAAGGGCATGGACAGCTGGAACCGTTTTGCGGGGAACGAGCATGAGCTCGAGGTCGAGAACGCGCGCGAGCGCGACCAGGCTGGATACCCTGAGATCGACAGCCCCCGTCTCGATCTTCGAGATATGGCTCTGCGGCACACCTGATTGAAGAACTCGACTAGACGTAGCTCGCGAAACGGCGCACGCCTTCTTCGATCTGGTCGACGTCCAAGCTGCCATAGCCGAACAAAAGGCCCGCGCGTGCTTTTTTGGGCGTCGCGAAGTACGGCGCAGCGGAGTAGAGGCCCACTCCATCCTCGGCCGCCCGTCGGGTCAGCTCCGAGAGTGCGGCTTCGTCGAACCCGGAGAGCCACACAAGAACATGGATGCCCGCGTTCGAGCCCGAGACTTGGAAGCGGTCGCCAAGGTAGCGCTCGAGTGCTTCGAGGAGCGCGGCTCGGCGCCGGGCGTTTCTCGTGCGCGTGCGGCGCAGGTGCTGTTCGAACTCACCAGATTCTAGAAACTCGGCGAGAGCGGTTTGCTCGAGCGAAGGGGCGTGCCGATCCGCGAGCCACTTCGCGCGCGTGAAGGCAGGGACGAGCGCCTGTGGCAGCACGAGAAATCCGAGACGGAGCGCGGGAAAGAGCACCTTCGAGAACGTCCCTATATAAAGGACACGCCCGGCGCCGTCCAAGCTTTGGATCGCTTCGAGGGGTCGGCCTTCGTAGCGATATTCGCTGTCGTAGTCGTCCTCGATCACGAAGCTGTCATGAGCTTCGGCCCAGGCAAGTAGTTTCAGCCGGCGTCCGAGCGGCATCGTAGCGCCCGTTGGGAACTGATGAGAAGGCGTTACGTAGACGCCTCGCAAATCCGCCCCGAGGCTAGCCGGGTCGAGACCGTCTTCGTCCACAGCATGCGGGATCAATTGCAGGCCGTCCGCTTCGAAGATTTGGCGCGCGCCTTGATAGGCCGGGTCTTCGATAGCGACCCGATCGCCTGGCTCGAACAGAACGCGCGAGGCGAGACTCAAGGCTTGTTGCGAACCGCTGACAATGAGAACTTGATCGGCGCAGCACGATACACCTCGGCTCCGAAAAAGATAAGACGCAATCGCTTCTCGGAGCGCCGACTCGCCTTGCGTGGGACCGTAATCGAGAGGTAGATCTTCACTCGCTTTGCGAATCCAGCGCTGCCATTGCCGAATGGTGATCTCATCCGGAGGCGACAGGCCATAGACGAAATCGTAGGGTAGAGGGGCGCGCTCTGGAGCCTTCTTTTCCCGCGCTCGGCGTGTATAGCTCGAGAGCGGAGCGGCGCTTTGAGCTTTGGTCGCAACACGCTCTTCCGGAAGATCACGGGCGACGTAGGTACCCGAGCCGACGGAGCCCGTGAGGTAGCCTTCCGCGCTCAGCTGCTCGTAGGCTTGGAGCACGACGTTGCGCGAGATGCCGAGAAGCTGCGCTTGTGCACGCGACGAAGGCAGCCGCGCGCCCGACGCGAGACGTCCTCGGAGGATCGCGTCCCGGAACGCTCGGTAAACTTGAAGGTGGAGCGGCGTGCCGGAGTCGAGACGCACCAGCATGGTGTTATGCGTCCACGGAGTAATACTTCTGGAGGGAGCCCATCCCGTCCCAGAAGCAGACCGCTTTCAAGATCTCGGAGACTTGCCCAATATGGGACAAATCGTGAAACGCCCGAAGATTCAGAACTTGTGATAACCGCACTTCGCCGACATCTGGATGTAGGCCCCTGCGCTCCCAATCGGCGGGCTCGGCGCGCTCGAGCCAAGAGAGGGACGCTTCGCGGGTTTCGCAAAACGCCTCGAGCGCGCGGAGACCATCATCGTTTTTATAAGCGCCGTCGCGATAGCGGAGGCCGGGATCGTAGTCCTCGAAGTGTGGCCGCTCTTCCTCGAGCATGTGGCGCACGCGGTGGCCGAGATTCAGCTTCTCGACGTCGGTCAAGTGATTCAGCACTTCGCAAATGGACCACCGATCGTCAGCTGGTTTCCAGAGAAGTTGCTCGCGTGCCGCGACCTCGACGAGGCTTCGCAAAATATCCGACGTCGCACGGAGACAGGTGAGCTCGGCGGTCACGCGCGCCCTTGCGGATAGTCGCGCACGTAACTCGGCACGGGCTTGTCCTTGGGCGTGTGCTCGTCCGGGATGGGCTCGCCGGTCTCGAATCGAAGGGGGAGCACGCCCGCCCAGATGTCTATCTCGAGATCCTTTGTTTCGTCGACCGGCGGACCTGTGCGTACCTTGGCCGAAGCCTCGGCAATGGGCACTTCGACGACGAGCGTTGCGGCGAGCTCCGCTTCCGAAGCACCGCGCGCCTCAGCACCTCGGCCGGGCACGAGGTGCTCGACGAGATGCTCGAGCGCGGCGTTCTTTTCCCGTGGGTCTTCGATGACCGAGGAGTGGCCGAACACGACGACGGAGCGATAGTTCATCGAATGGTGAAAGGTCGAACGCGCGAGAACGAGACCGTCGAGCAACGTAAGCGTGATACAGACATCCGTCCCCTTCGTGAGCTCATTCAAAAGGCGGCTCTTCGCCGAACCATGTAGGAGGATCGTGTCCCCGCGGCGGGCGTAGCCCATCGGAATGACCACGGGACCACGAGCTGTCGTGAAGCCCACATGGGCCAGAATCCCCTGATCAAGAATGTCGTAAACCTCTTTGCGGTTATAAGATCCGCGGCTCGGGAGCCGATGGATCGTGGAGCGTTCGGTCGGTGAGAAGGCTGTCTCAGTCATGAGATCAGTCTAGGGTAAAATTGGTACCAGCGAAAGGTCCATTTCTTATGTTCTCTACGATACCAATTATCCGAAACGTGAAAGTGGCCGGGAGAATAGACGCGGCGGCGGTGATGCGGATAGGATGCGCCCATGAGCCTGCGGCGGGTCCAAGCTGAGCTCGAGAAATACGGCCTACTTCTTGTGACGGACAGCGTAATACCGAGTGTCGCAGGGCTCGTTGCGGGGGAGCCGATAAAGGGATCCTGGTGGTCCCATCCGAAGTCGCTCGCGATTTTCGCCGTCATCGAGAAGCTCGACGACCATGAAGATGTTCTCTTGACGACGCTCGTTCTGAACAAACAAACCTTCGTGCACACGCGGTTTTGGCGGGACCTGCTATCGGTCGCTATGACGAAGGATCGTTGGCAGATGGACGGCCTCTCCAAAGACGACCGTGCGCTTCTAGAACGCGTCGAATCGGAGGGAGAGATTCGCGCGAGTCGAACAAAGACCGAGCTTCCATCGCGTCTACTTGTTCGCGCAAAGAACATCCATACCGAGACCGGCGCGCATGCCAAGGTGCTGCAGTCGTGGCGCGCGTCGGCGAAGGAGAAGCACTTTCGCTTCCGGCCCAAGAATCCCGCAGCCGCAAAGAAAGCGCTCGAGTCCATTGTCGGGCAATGGCAAGAGAATTTCGGCAAAAAAGTAACGTTACCGTGGCAAGGCCGCGGCAGGGAAGGGTAAGACGACCGTGAAATTCGATCTCCATACGCATTACTATCCGGAGAGTTTCTTCGACAAGATCCGTGAGCTCTCGAACGATTTTACGTTCGACAAGGACCCGACCGGACGGACGATCATCAAGCTGCGAGGCGCTCGTTTTTTTGGGATCACGCCGCCCATGACCGATCCCGAAAAAAGGATCGAGGACATGGACCGCGTCGGCATCGATGTCGAAGTGGTGTCGCTCTCGACGCCGAACGTCTTCTTCGCGCCTGCGGAGCGGCAGCCCGAGGTCGCGCGGATGGTCAACGACGACTATGCCGAGCTCATCGCGCGCTACCCGAAGCGCTTCAAAGGCTTTGCCTCGATCCCGATGGACGATCCCGACCAAGCCATCAAAGAGCTGCATCGAGCGCTCGACGAGCTGAAGCTGAACGGCGTCATTCTCATGAGCAACATCCAGGGCCGCTCGCTCACATTACCGCAATACCGGGCCTTCTTCGAGGAAGCGAACCGCCGGAAGCTTTGCCTCTTTCTCCATCCCATGTTGCCGGCCAATCCCGAGCCCTATCGCCGCTTCGTGCTCGGCCCGCTCGTGGGCTTCCCTTCCGACACGACACTCGCTACGGCGGAGATGTGCTTCGACGGCCTGTTCCGCGAGCTGCCCGACATTCGCTGGATCATCGGCCATGCGGGCGGCGCGATCCCGTGGTTGATGGAGCGGCTCGACAACGGCTATCGCGACTTTGCCGAGTGCCGCGAGAAGATCGACGCGCTCCCGAGCACCTATCTCAAAAAGCTCTACTACGACACCGTGACCTTTAGCCCGCACACCCTCAACATGCTCCGCAATCTCGTGGGCGCCGACCACATGGTGATGGGGAGCGACTATCCGCACCTGCTCGGCTCCATCGAGCGCTCGGTCTCGTCGATCGAAGCGCTTCACATACCCGAAGTCGAGAAAGAGCGCGTCTTCAGTGGTACGGCTCTATCGATTTTGAACAACGTCTCGTGAGCTTCGTCCGCACTCTCCGAAGCCTCGGTCCGGGCATCATCATGGCCGCAACGGCCATCGGCACGAGCCATCTCATCTTGAGCCCGGTTGCGGGCGCGCGCTTCGGCTACGAGCTCATCTGGCTCGTGCTCTTTTCGCATGTGTTCAAGTACCCGGCCTTCGAGTTCGGACCGCGGTTCGCGATCGCGACGGGTGTGTCGCTCATCCGCGGGTATCAGCGCGTTCCCGGCCCGAAGAACTGGGCCGTATGGGCCTTTCTCGCGACGACCGTGCTGCAGGGGCTGACGCTTCTCGCCGGGATGCTCTCGGTGACTGCGGCGATCCTGGTCGCGAGCTTCGGAACGTTGTCGCTCACAACTTGGGTCATCTTGGTAGGCCTCGCCATCATCGCCCTGCACCGCGCGGGAAAATATCCAGCCCTCGCCCTCGGCAGCAAGGTCGCGATGCTCGTTCTCACCGTCGTCAGCGTCGTTGCGTTTCTCGCGGCGCCGCCCCGACTCTCGGACCTTGCGCAGATGGTCGTACCCTCGATCCCGGCGGGCTCGCTCGTGCTCGTCGCCGCGATACTCGGTCTCATGCCGACCGGCATCAACGTCGCGATTTGGCATTCGCTGTGGGCCCTCGAGCATCTCGACGAGTGGAAAAAAATCGCGAAGGACAAGAAGGCGCTCTTACGCCTCGGCATGACAGACCTCAACGTCGGCTACATTCTTTCTGCCGTTCTCGCCGTCATCTTCGTTTCGCTCGGCGCCAACTTGCTCCTGCCGCGCGGCCTGACACCAGCGGGCGTCGACGTCGCGGTGACGCTCTCGAAAATCTACACAGAAGTGCTCGGTGCTTGGATGTATCCCGTCTTCATGCTCGCGGCCTTCGCCGCCATGTTCTCGACCACCTATTCCGTCATGGACGGATTTCCCCGAACGTTCTCGACGCTTCTTAAAACACTCTTTCCCGAGCGCCAAGGCTTGAAACGCGAGGCGGACCCTGCCTACTGGATTTTCATGGCGGTCATCTTCACTTTCGCCATCTTTGCTAATTACATCTTCCCGAACCCGGTTCGCATGGTGCAGCTCATCGGGCTCGTGAGCCTCGCGGTGGCCCCGCTTCTCTACGGACTCAACTATTATTGTGTGACACGTCTCATCGAAGATCCGTCGATGAGACCGTCACTCGGCTTGCGGGTCTGGGGCCTCGCAGGATTCTGGTTCATGACCGCGGCGGTCGTGTTCGCGCTCTATGTGCGATTGGGTTTTCTATGAATAAGTCAGAGACTAAAGCAAGTTGGACGCTCGAGCCCATCGGCTACGCGCGCACGCCCTTCAAAGAAACGTCCCAGATCTCGAAAGGGATCGGCGCCAAGCACACGCGCGAGGGAACCCTCGAGCTCGTGCCCGAGATGGCAGAGGGACTACTCGATATCGAAGGGTTTTCTCACCTCTTCGTCATATGGATTTTTGATCGATCCGACACCTACGAGCTCATCAGCAGCCCACCGACGGATAACCGACCTCACGGTGTCTTCGCCACCCGCTCGCCACGCAGGCCCAACCCGATTGGCTTGACCGTCGTGCGTTTGATCGGGCGCGAGGGAAACAAGATTCGCGTGCGCGGCGTCGACATGCTAGATGGAAGTCCCATACTCGATATCAAGCCCTATCTCTCGAGCGTGCCCGCGGATGAGCTCGAGCGCGGCTGGATTGCGGAAGTGGAGTCGCGCTCGGGACGCGGTGAAGATCGAAAGTGGTCGGATCGAACCTGATCGATAGCCAGGTAAACCTGAAAGCTCGGCCGCTTCTCTAAATCGTCCGCATGAGGCGCCGTTAGAATGGCCACAGAGACACAGAGACACAGAGTTTCGAAAACACCTACCGTTTCCGCTGGGCGCAACGAGGTGTTCCAGGGAGCTCACGACGTCATCGTCCGCCGGGATGACGCTGCTAGTAGCGTCGAACACAGAGGCAACAATAGAGCCCGCCGAGTGCTCTTCGCTCGCTCTCGCTTTCTCTGTGCCTCTGTGCCTCTGTGCCCCTGTGGCCATCCCCTTTCGTTGCGGCCGCACGACCCAGATCAGGCCGCTCGCGGGCGGACTCGCCCTTGCAAGAATCCGCTCCTGTGAGATACGCTATAACTTGGCGGGATGGCCAAACACACGTGGATGTGGTCCGCCTGAGCGTTACCTTCGACCGTTTCTCCTCTCTGCTCGAACACCTATCGAAGGATTCGCGCTATGCGCCTAAGCAGGTTTCTATTCAACACCTTCCTCTGATACTTCGCTATGATCACAACGTGGTACTTGCATTCCCATCGCACATGCGACAGGCTTTCTCATTCATGCATGCAGGTTCTAATTTCGGGAGCCCCACAGGGTCTTCCCGGAGGGGGAACCTAGCGCAACACGCCGCATCGCTCGAAGCTTTTTCGGTCACGCCGCCAGGGGCGGCGTGTTTATAGGCGGACGAACGGAACGTCAAGCTGCGAACGAGACGCGAGAATAATGTGACCGAACGCGCGACAACACGAATGCCGTCAGGCACCTTGATCCACAAGCGTCGCGCTGCCGTGCTCGTTTCACAAACCGATCACTCGAGCCATATGTCGTCAGGGCCCGGGGCTCCCTTGGGCTTTTGGTCCGGCTCCGCCTCTCGCGTGGACCGCCGCGAAGACGCTGTCACGGAAGCGGTGCAGGACACCCAACGACCCGTGATCCTCGTCTCGGATCGCGGCGCTTACGCCCGGGTGACGGGCGGTACGGCGATTCTGGGAGCGGGTGTTCCCGACCGTGAAGCGCTTCCCATCGTGGGCTACTCGCCGGCCAATCCTCCTGAGCACCTCGGTGACCCGGGATTTCTTTCAGACCACGGAGTCCGGTACCCCTACATCGCCGGCGCCATGGCGAACGGGATCGGTTCGACGGAGGTCGTGGAGGCCATGGGCCGCGCTGGTATGCTTGGCTTCTTCGGCGCCGCCGGCCTGCCTCTCGAGGCGGTGGAAGCCGCCATCGACCGCCTGTCCCACTCCCTGGAAGGACGGCCCTACGGCTTCAACCTCATTCACAGCCCCAACGAGCCCGACCTCGAATCTGCCGTGGCCGACCTCTACATTCGGCGCGGCGTGCACCTGGCCTCAGCCTCGGCTTATCTGGATCTCACTCTTCCGGTCGTTCGCTACCGCGTCCACGGGATTCACGAAGATTCCGAGGGGCGTATCGTGACGCCGAACCGGCTCATCGCCAAGGTGTCTCGGCTAGAGGTAGCCACGAAATTTTTCTCCCCACCCCCGGAACGCTTCCTGAAATCTCTCGTCGACACGGGAGACATCAACGAGGAGCAGGCCCGTCTGGCCAAACGAATTCCCGTGGCCCAGGACATCACTGCCGAGGCCGATTCCGGCGGTCACACCGACAATCAGTCGGCCCTGGCACTCATACCCACGCTGATGGCGCTCCGGGATCAAATCCAGGCGCGTCATGGGTACCGTCAGACCCTGCGTGTGGGAGCCGCCGGTGGCATTTCCACTCCTATTTCAGCCGCGGCGGCCCTTTCCATGGGGGCCGCCTACATCCTTACAGGCTCGGTCAACCAGGCCTGCGTCGAGGCAGGCACGTCCGACATCGTCCGCAAGATGCTTGCCGACGCTGAGCAGGCCGACGTAACGATGGCGCCCGCGGCCGACATGTTCGAGATGGGTGTGAAGGTACAAGTGCTCAAGCGCGGCACCATGTTCGCCATGCGCGCGCAGAAGCTCTACGAGCTCTACCGAGCTTGTGACAGTCTAGAGTCCATTCCGAAAACCGATATGGCGGCGCTCGAAAAGAGCACCTTCCGAGCCCCCGTGGACGTCGTGTGGACCCAGTGCCGCAACTTCTTCGCCGATCGGGACCCGTCCCAGCTGGAGCGAGCGGCGAAGGATCCCAAGCACAAGATGTCCCTCGTCTTCCGTTGGTATCTCGGCCAGTCGTCACATTGGGCCAATGCCGGCGATCCCACCCGAATCATCGATTACCAGATCTGGTGCGGCCCGGCCATGGGGGCCTTCAATGGCTGGGTGAAGGGATCGTTCCTGGAAGAGCCGGAAGAGCGCAGTGTTGTCACTGTTGCGTTGAACATTTTGCATGGCGCCGCGTTGTTGACCCGCATCAATGCCCTTCGCAGCCAGGGCGTACAAACACCACGCTCGTGGAGCGAGTACTGGCCGCGGCCCATTCAGCCCATTCAAGATAAGGAGCTCCGTGTCCAGTAACGGTCGGATGAAACAAGAGCCCCTGGCCCCCTTGGCCATTGTCGGCATGGCCTGTCTCTTCCCCAAGGCGGATGACGTTTCTGCTTTCTGGGCCAATCTCAAGAACGGTGTGGACGCCATTACCGATATTCCGTCCACCCATTGGAACGTGCAGGACTTCTTCGACGACGATCCCAAGGCACCGGACCGCACTTATGCCCGTCGTGGTGGCTTTCTGTCGCCGGTGGCGTTCGACCCCCTTGCCTTCGGCATCGCGCCCAACGATATAGAGGCCACGGACACCACACAGTTACTGGGCCTCATGGTGGCGCAGCAGGCCCTGGAAGATGCGGGCTACGGCGAGAAAGGGAGCTTCGATCGGGATCGGACCAGCGTGATTCTCGGGGTCACGGGCACGCTGGAGCTGGCGATTCCTTTGGGAGCCCGATTGGGACACCCGCTGTGGCGACGGGCTCTGAAAGAATCCGGTATCGCCGACGACCTTGCTGAAACGGTGGTCCAAAAAATTTCCGACGGCTATGTCGGGTGGCAGGAAAACTCCTTCCCGGGACTCTTGGGCAATGTCGTGGCCGGGCGCATCGCGAACCGCCTCGATCTCGGAGGCACGAACTGCGTCGTGGACGCGGCCTGTGCCAGCTCACTGGCTGCCCTCCACCTTGCCGGACTGGAGCTCGCCTCCGGACGCTCGGACATGGTGCTCGCTGGAGGCATGGACACCTTCAACGACATCTTTATGTATATGTGCTTCAGCAAGACGCCAGCACTCTCGCCCACGGGCGATTGCCGTCCGTTCGATAAGTCCGCCGACGGCACGATCATCGGTGACGGCCTCGGCGTCCTGGTGCTGAAGCGACTTGCGGATGCTCGCAGAGACAAAGACACCATCCACGCGGTCATCCGTTCGGTGGGCTCGTCCAGCGACGGCAAGGGCACGGCCATTTACACGCCGGCGGCCAGCGGCCAAGCCAAAGCGCTCAGAAACGCCTACGACGCGGCTGGGATTTCGCCGGAGAGCATCGAGCTCCTCGAAGCCCATGCCACGGGCACGAAGGTAGGAGATGCCACCGAGGTCGCATCCCTTTCCACCGTCTTTCGAGAAGCGGTTGTCGAGGGAACATGGTGTGCCCTGGGCAGCGTGAAGTCGCAGCTGGGACACACCAAAGCTGCCGCCGGAGTCGCGGGTGTGATCAAGGTCGCCCTGGCGTTGAAACACAAAGTTCTTCCTCCCACATTGAAAGTCACCGAGCCGCTGGATGCGCTGAAGAACGGAAGCTCACCTTTCTATATCAACACGACGAAGCGGCCCTGGCTTTCTTCAGAGGATCATCCGAGACGCGCCGCGGTGAGCGCCTTCGGTTTTGGTGGCACCAACTTCCACTGCGTTCTCGAAGAAGCGGACGCGGCGAAAGCGGCTCCAGACTTCGACAGCGAAACGACGCTTCTGCCTTTTTCGGCCGACACTCGGGAGGAGCTGATCGGCTCCGCCGAGGCCTTCCCGTCGGACCGGAAAGGCTCCGACCTGCGAGCCCTGGCGGCCAGGGCCCGAAACTCGTTCCGCCCCGAGGCCGCGCACCGGTTGATCCTGGCCATGGAGTCCACCCGTCTCGGGAAGTGTCTCGAGGGCGCGGTCACGCTCTTGAAGAGTCAGGCGGACAAGAGCTGGTGGACAACGCCGGACGGGGCCTTTTACGGCACCGGAGCGCCGAAGGGATCTCTGGCCTTCCTGTTCCCGGGCCAGGGCTCTCAGTACGTGGGAATGCTCAGGGACCTGGCCTGTCAGTTCCCCGAGGTGTTGGACAGTTTGACGCGGGCCGGCAAGCGGATCAGTGATGTCATTTATCCCCATCCCGCCTTCGACGATGAAACGAAAGGGGATCAAGAACGAGCACTTCGCGCCACAGAATTTGCGCAGCCCGCCATCGGCGCCGTATCCGTGGGCGCGCTTGGCCTGCTCCTGCTATTTGGTCTCGAGCCCGCTGCTGTCGCTGGCCACAGCTACGGCGAGCTGGTGGCCCTGCACGCGGCCAAGGTGTTCGATGCTCAGACGCTCAGTGTCCTTTCCATACTCCGCGGGCGGCTCATGGGCGAGGGCGAGGGTGACCGCGGCGCCATGCTAGCGGTGGACTGCGATGAGAGCACGATAGAGTCCGTCGTCCAAGAGAATGAGCTCGCTCTAGTGGTGGCCAACAAGAACGCTCCGACCCAGTTCGTTCTGTCCGGTCCCACCGAAGAGATCGAAAAAGCAGTGAAGGTCTTCGAGGAGCGGGGTCTCAGAAGCAAACGTCTTCCGGTCTCCGCCGCCTTTCACAGCACGCTCGTCGCCGATGCCGCAGAGCCTCTGGCCGAGGAGCTTGGCCGACTGGACTTCGCCGAGCCCCAATGTAAGGTTTACGCCAACGTAACGGGCGAAGTCTATCCGAGCGATACCTCGGCGATAGCGGCACTCCTGGCCGATCAGCTCACTCGGCCGGTAGAGTTCGTCAACGAGATCCGCGCCATGTACCGAGACGGCGCTCGGTTCTTTCTCGAAGTCGGCCCCGGAAGCCGGCTCACCGGTTTGGTGAAGTCGATTCTCGGAGACGAAGAGCACGTGGCCCACGCCCTCGACGCTTCGTCGGGCAAGCGCTCAGGAGCCGTGGACCTCGCCCGGGCCTTAGCTAGCGCTTCGGCCTACGGCTTCCGCATCCATTGGGATCAGTGGGACACCGCAGCGTCTTCATTGGCGAGCGAGGACGAACGTAAAAAGCCCGCTCTCACGGTAGCCATCAGCGGCGCCAACTACGTGAACAAATCCAAAAAGAAGCCGGCGTCGCCGACACGGCCATCCCCTACCAATGCGACAGTTCCAAGACCAACGAACATGAGTAGTCAACCACCCGAAACAGTCAAACCCCTCGAGCAGCCCATCAACGGAGAAGCGCCTCTACCGTCCGCCGCGGCCCCGGGCCCCGCATCACCGTCGAAAAACGGCGCGCTAAACGACGCCCTACGGATGACGCAGGAGAACATGGCCGCGCTTCAGAAGATGCAGGAGCAGACCGCCGCCCTCCATCAGCAGTTTCTTCAGGGCCAGGAGACGGCTCAGCGCACGCTTCAATCTCTAGTCGACCAACAGCAACGCCTCGTCGAGCAAAGGCTGGGCCTAGCACCATCACCGCTGCCGCGAGCCGAACGAGCAGAAGCACCCGCGCAGGCTCCAGTACGGATTGCGGCTCCGCCGGTTCAGGCACCGCCGGTTCAGGCACCGCCGGTTCAGGCTCCGCCTCCGGTGGTGGCAGCGCCCACAGCACCTCCGCCGGCCGAGACGCCGAGAGCGGCGTCTCCGGTGGAAACTGTCACGCCTTCCTCGATTAACGCCGGCAGCGTGGAGGTTGTTCTGCTCGAGGTTGTCGCCGAGAAGACAGGATACCCGGTCGACATCTTGAACCTGGACATGGAGATGGACTCGGACCTGGGCATCGACTCCATCAAGCGCGTGGAAATTCTCTCGACGTTGCAGGAGCGCATTCCCGAGGCGCCTCCCGTAGGCCCGGAGCACCTGGGCACTCTCCGCACTCTGCGACAAATCGTAGCCTTCCTCACCGACGATGATTCGGACGCTCCATCGCCAACGGTCGTTGAAGTAGCGGAAATAGCGTCCGACGTGAAGAAGAACGGCCGTTCGTCGGCATCGATTTCCACATTTGACCAAGAGATCGGCTCGAGTGTTTTGGCGGTGGTTTCGGCCAAGACGGGATTTCCCGTGGACGCTCTCAACATGAACATGGATCTTACTTCAGACCTGGGCATCGATCAGGTCAAGCGTGCAGAGATCTTCTCGCTGCTCAGGGACAAGACGCCATCCATGCCCGAGATTGCCCACAGCACTATCAACTCCTGGCGGACCTTGCGCAATGTGGTGGACACGCTGGCGGAAGCCACGAAGGCCTACGTCACGCCATCGATCCCGGACGAGGGTGTGGACGTGGACGAGCTCTTGCGGAGGGCTGGTTCGTCGGAAGCCCTGGCGCCGCAGAGAAGCGTGCTCGGTATCACGGCCCTGGACGAGACAGCGGACCGCAAGAAGATCTCCCTCGCCTCTGACGCCGTCGTGTGGATCTCTGGTGACGATTCCGGCCTCTCGGAGAAAATAGCCGAGCGCATGGAGACGCTGGGTCATACGCCCCGTATTGTCACCCTCTTAGACGCAGCATCTCTGGAACCACCCTCGGAGCTAGCCGGCCTCGTTGTGGTCGGCCCCGTGAATCCTGACAGCGACGCGTTCCTTGCCCAATCCCTGACACTCCTGAGCCGGGCCGCCCCTGCTCTACGCCGGAGCGGCCAGGGCGAAGGTTCGGTCTTCGTAACGGTGTCTCGCCTCGAGGGCTTCTTCGGATTAAGGGGCATGGGCCCCGAGACACAGCCTGCGAGCGGCGGACTGGCCGGTCTCGCCAAGACCGCCAACCTCGAGTGGCCCGAGGTGCACTGCAAGGCCATGGATGTGACGACGGCACTCGATGACGTCGACGTTGACGCCGTCGTGGATGAGATCTTTTGCGAAGGACCGCTCGAGGTAGGTCTCACCGCCACGGGCCGGGTCACACTGGAGCTCTCACCTAGCGCGATCGATTCTGCGATCGATTCCGATGACCCATCCCTCGAGCTCGGCAAGGACGACGTGATTGTTTTGTCAGGCGGAGCCAGAGGTGTGACGGCGGCGGTCGCGCGGGAGCTGGCACAGACTTTTGGATCCAAGCTCGTGCTTCTTGGGAGGAGTCCAGAGCCCACCGACGAGCCCGATTGGCTTCGAGGCCTGAACGCTGAAGCGGACATCAAGAAAGAGATCGTATCCCGGGCCGTTAACGGCGCCTCTCCCAAGCATGTAGGCGAGGAGTACGCACGGCTCATGGCGAATCGCGAGATTCGACAGACTCTAGATGATTTGGCCAGGGCGGCACATGTCGAGTACCACGCGGTGGATGTCCGCGACGGTGCGGCGGTGCGGAGCATCCTTGCTGACGTTCGCGCGAGGCTCGGACCCATCACCGGTCTAGTACATGGAGCCGGCGTGCTCGCGGATCAGCTCATCGAGGACAAGACGGCGGAGCAGTTTTCCCGGGTCTTCGGGACCAAGGTTGCTGGCATGGCCGCCCTCCTGGACGCCGTGGAGGTCGATGTCCTCAAGGTCGCGGTTTTCTTCTCATCGTCCACGGCTCGCTTTGGTCGCAAAGGTCAAGTGGACTATGCCGTGGCGAACGAGGTGCTCAACAAGGCTGCCTGGCAGCTCGCCGCGAAGATTCCTGCCGCCCGCGTGGTTTCTGTAGGTTGGGGCCCTTGGGACGGCGGGATGGTAACCCCCAGCCTAGCGAAGGTGTTCCGTGCCGAAGGTGTGGGGCTCATCGGTCTCAAAGAAGGAAGCCGAGCCCTCATCGACGAGATCCGCCATGGTAGCCGGGACGCCGTGGAGGTCGTGATGCTCGCGCGGCCAGACGAGCCAGACAAAATGGACGGGATGGATGGCGCGGAGCAAAGCGCGTCCTGGAATGGGAACTTGAGCGTGGCCTTCGAGAGAGACATCGGTGTCGAGCAAGTTCCGATGCTGAAGGATCACGTATTGAATGGTCGCGCCGTCGTTCCCATGGCTCTCATGGTGGAGTGGTTGGCCCATGCTGCTCTGCACAAGAATCCGGGGCTCTGCTTCCATGGATTCGACGACCTCAGAGTGCTCAAGGGGCTGACCTTGGATGCCGGCGAGACCCGCATCACCCAGGTCCTCACCGGCAAGGCCACCAAGGAAAACGGCCACGGCATCCTTAGTGTTCCCGTTCTGATTCGCAGCACCGGCGCCGACGGCAAGGTGCTCCACCATGCCCGGACTACGATTCACCTGGCGTCAACACTGCCCAAGCCTTCCGGCGCCTTGCTGAAGATCCACACCCGTCCGTACCACCGGCCCAGCGACGAGATCTATCGCGAACTTCTCTTTCACGGGCCCGCGCTGCAAGGCATCCAAAAGGTGGAAGGTATCTCTGCAGATGCCATCATCGCCCGCGTCGGCCCGACGGCGCCTCCCCCCCATTGGATAGTCGAGCCGCTCAGAAACGCGTGGCTCGCCGATCCCCTGGCGCTGGACGTGGCCTTCCAACTGATGATTGTCTGGAGCCAGGAGATTCACGGCACCGCCTCCTTGCCCTCTTTTGCCGGGCGTTATCGTCAGTTCAGAACCTCATTTCCCGCGGACGGTGTCTCTGTTGTGATAAAGATCCGCGAGAACGGAAACAAGTTGGCCCGGGCCGACATCGAATTCCTTGACGACGAGGGCGAGCTCGTGGCCCGTCTCGAGAACTACGAATGCGTCTTGGATACCTCCCTCAGCGAGGCGTTTACCCGCAATCGTCTGCCGGTCTAACTTCCTCCCGATGAAGTCCCCCATCGCCGTTGTAGGTATGGGCGGGATTTTCCCAGGGGCACCGGACCTCGATCGCTTCTGGGACAACATCGCCACTTCTGTGGATGCTTCGCGAGAAGTACCTCCGCATCGCTGGGTCCTTCCTTCCGCAGAGGCTCATGACCCGGAAATAGGCGCAGCGGACAAGGTGTATTCCACTAGAGGTTGTTTCATAGAGGACTTCCATCTCGACATGCGTAATCTGGATCTCGATCCAGATGTCGTAGCCGTCCTCGATCCCCTTTTTCACCTGGCACTCCACGCTGGGAGACAGGCCGTCGAAGACGCAGGCTTGAGCGAGGCGTCCCGCGCGCGCGTAGGGGTGATTATCGGTAACATCGCCCTGCCCACCGACAGTTCTTCGAAGATCGCGCGGGAGATTCTCGGCCAGACCTTTGACGAGGCCACCGGTAGCCGGACCTCGAGTGGAGGCCCGGGCCAAACCCATCCTCTCAATCGCTATGTCACGGGTCTCCCTGCGGGTGTTTTGGCCAAAGCCCTCGGACTCGGTGGCGGAAGCTACACCGTGGACGCCGCCTGCGCTTCATCCCTTTACGCTCTGAAGCTCGCTTCCGATGAGCTCAACTCGGGACGCTCGGACGCCATGGTCGCCGGAGGACTGTCCCGTCCCGACTGTCTCTACACCCAGATGGGCTTCTCCCAGCTGCGAGCGCTTTCTCCTTCCGGCCGCTGCTCTCCGTTCGATCGCAACGCCGACGGGCTGGTGGTGGGAGAGGGCGCCGGCATGTTGGTGCTCAAACGCCTCGATGACGCGCTGAAGGACGGAGACCAGATTCACGGTGTCATCAGGGGCATTGGTCTTTCCAACGACGTCGAAGGCAAGCTTCTCGCGCCCAGCACCGAGGGGCAGCTCAGAGCGATGCGGCCAGCCTATGAGCAGTCGGGCTGGACACCGCAGGATGTGGATCTCATCGAGTGCCACGCCACGGGCACGCCTGTCGGCGACGCCATTGAGCTCGAGAGCTTGAAGCAGCTCTGGGCCGGGAGCGGCACACGTCCATGTGTTATCGGAGGCGTGAAATCAAACGTAGGACATCTGCTCACCGGCGCCGGCGCCGCGGGATTCATCAAGGTTCTCCTCGCCATGAAAGCGCGGACCCTCCCGCCAACGGCGAACTTCTCCCGAGCCGGATCGAATCTGGATCTCGAAGCCAGCCCGTTCAAGGTGCTCGCCAAGGCGCAGCCCTGGGAGAGCCGGGATGCTTCCACACCCCGCCGTGCCGCAGTGAGTGCTTTCGGTTTTGGCGGCATCAACGCCCATGTCCTCGTGGAAGAATGGATAGGAAAGGGCGGCCATGTGGAAGTACCGGTGGAGCGAGAGGACTCGCCGGTGGCGATTGTCGGCATGGACGCTCACTTCGGATCGCTCGATTCACTGGAGACTTTCTCGAGCCAGGTGCTCGGTGACGAACGTCGGGATCCGCAAGAAAACAATTTGTGGTGGGGCGTTCAAGAGTCTTCTTGGTTCAAGAACAGCGGATGCAAGGCGACGGACTTCAAGGGTCATTTCATCGGCGAGCTCTCAATCCCCTTGGACAAGTTCAGGATCCCCCCGGTGGAGCTCGAGGACATGCTGCCCCAGCAGTCGTTGATGCTCACCGTCGCCAAGGGCGCCTTGGACGATGCGGGTCTGGGCGGCGAAGAGAAGCTCACCACTGGAGTTTTTGTCGGCATCGGGCTGGATCTCAGCACGACGAACTTCAACTTCCGCTGGTCGGTGCTGGCTTCCGAGGAGTCGGCGCCGGACGCTCTTGCCGAAGCCGCGGGTCCGCCTCTGACCGCCAACAGGACCATGGGCGCGCTGGGCGGCATCGTTGCGAGCCGGCTGGCAAGAGAGTTTCGAATCGGTGGTTCGAGCTTCACCCTGTCCAGCGAGGAGACCTCGGGCTTCAAAGCATTGGAAGCGGCCGTCCGGGCGCTCACGACCGGAAGCGTCGATCAAGCCCTTGTCGGTGCTGTGGACCTGGCCGGTGACGTGAGAGCCGTACTCGCGGCCCACAACGCCCGGCCCGATGGGCAGCGTGGAGCACCCTTGCTCGGTGAAGGCGCAGCCGCCTTCATACTCAAGCGTCTCGAGGACGCCGAGGCCGACGGGAATCGGATCTATGCCGTGATCCAAGGGATGGGAAGCGCCACCGGTGGTGGCGTCGAGACGACCGTGCCTACCGTTCGTGCCTATGAGTCGGCGCTCCATCGAGCGTACGAAGATTCGGGAATCGACCCGTCCACGGTGAGCTACATCGAGACCCATGGCAGCGGCATTCCCTGTGAAGACAGCGCCGAACAATCCGCCCTCGATAATCATTTCGCAACTCTTTCGGAGCGGCCGGCCACGGGAAGCGTCAAGGAAGCTATCGGCCACGCGGGCGCCGCGTCCGGGATGGCATCGCTAGCGAAGACGGCTCTCGCACTCTACAACCGCGTCCTCCCCGGTCCCGCCCGGCACTGGTTGAGAAACCGAGCCGACGGTCCGCGCCGCGCAGGCGTCAGCGGCATGAGTGTGGACGGCAATTGCTGTCACGTGGTGCTTCAGGAATACGAGCCGGAAAACTATCACGAGCCTGTCGGCAGCATCGGGGCAAAAGGGGAAGCCCTCTTTGCCATCGAGGCGGATGACGAAGCGGGGCTTGCCACCGAGAGCGGCAGACTCACGGAATGGCTGGCGTCACAGCCCCCTATTGACGCCCGAGCATTGGCGGCGCGCTGGCATCACGAAAACCCGTTGCAGCCTTCCAAAAAGCTCGGCCTAGCCGTCGTCGCCGAACGCGGGTCCGACGTCGGCCCACTGCTTTCGAGCGTTGACGAGACGCGCGTCTTTCAGAGCAAGAAACCCTTGGCGCGTTCGGGAAGCGTTGCTTTCGTTTACCCGGGATCGGGTAATCACTACCACGGCATGGGGCGTGAGCTCGCCTTGCATTTTCCCGAGATCCTTCATCGTCACGACAGCGAGAACCTTTATTTGAAGCGGCAGATGATGCCTGATTGGTTTTGGGGGGCGGCGCCTCCTGAAGGCGTCGACGCTTGCCACCGCGCTCTCATCTTCGGCCAGGTCACCTTCGGAACCGTAGCCACCGACGTAATGGAAATTCTTGGTGTGCGCCCCGACGCCACCGTTGGGTACAGCCTCGGTGAAGCGGCCGCGTTGTTCGCAACACGGACGTGGAAACAGCGAGACGACATGCTGGAGCGCATGGAAGCGTCAACCCTTTTCGTCAGCGACCTAGCCGGCACCTGCGATGCCGCCCGGCGCTCATGGGGTCTGCCGGACGGAGCCCCGGTGGATTGGCTGGTGGGCGTGGTGGACCGGCCGGCCGCAACCGTAAGAGCCGCCCTCGAGAACTACGAGCATGTTTACCTGTTGATCGTAAACACCTCGGATGAATGTGTCATCGGTGGCGAGCGATCCGCCGTGACAAGCTTTACCTCGTCCTTGGGAGCGACGCTCGTTCCCGTGAACGGCGTGGCCACCGTTCACTGCGAGGTGGCCGGCGAAGTCCGGATGGCGTATCACGACTTGCATCTCTTCGAAACGACACCTCCCGATGGCGTGCGCATCTACTCGGTGGCCGGGGGGGACGCTCACGAGGTCACCCGGGAGACGGCGGCTCTCTCCATCACGAGCCAAGCTCTTCACGGATTCGATTTTCCTGCCGTGGTGGAGAAGGCCTACGCCGATGGCGTAAGGATCTTCGTCGAGATGGGACCGGGTTCTTCCACCATCCGGATGATCGATAAAATTCTCCAGGACCAGCCCCACTGCGCGGTCTCGGTGAACGTCCAAGGGCAGGGCGAGATCCAGTCCCTCATCCGAGGCCTTGCCACTCTCATCGCGGAGAGAGTCCCCGTAGATCTCGGGCCCTTATACAAAGCGCACCTGACTCATACCGACCCCGCCTCACAAGAGAAAGAGAGCCGTTCCTCACTGCGCGTCACCGTAGGAGGCCGGCCGTTTACGGTACCTGTTCGTGTGACCCAGCCCAGCGCGATTTCCTTACCGGCGACATCAACAGGCATACCTCTGTCCGGCGTTATTCAGGGGCTGCACCAATCGGTGCTTCGTACCAGCGAGGCCCACGGTACTTTCTTGCGCGTGAGCGAAGCCCTGCAGGACGATATCGCAAAGAACCTTTTCTTTCAGAATCGCTTGCTCGAGATGATGGACGACGGCCCAGTGGCAACCACACCTTCCGTGGTCCTAGACCGGGAGGCCTGCATGCGCTTCGCCATCGGCTCCATTGCCACGGTCCTTGGCGCCGAGTTTGCGGAGGTGGACAGCTATCCTACCCGGGTGCGTCTTCCCGACGAGCCGCTGATGCTCGTCGATCGCATCATGGAAATCCACGGTGAGCCGAGATCCATGAGCCATGGTCGGGTGGTTACCGAGCATGACATTCAACCTGGAGCGTGGTATCTCGATGGCGGCCGGATCCCCACATGTATCGCTGTCGAAGCCGGACAGGCGGATCTTTTTCTCTCGGCCTATTTGGGCATCGACTTCATCACCAAGGGCCTCGCCGTCTACCGTCTCTTGGACGCCGAGGTGACTTTCCATCGAAGTCTTCCCCGAGCCGGCGAGATCATTCGCTACGACATCGCCATCGACGAGTTCTTCAGGCAGGGCGACACCCATTTGTTCCGCTTCAACTTCGAGGCCACAGTGAATGGAGAGCCCGTGCTGAGCATGGCGAAAGGATGTGCCGGGTTCTTCAACGCAGAAGAGCTCGCCGCCGGCAAGGGCATCGTTCACACGCAGATGGACCTGAGACCCGAGCCCGGCCTACGGCCCGACGACTGGCGTCATCTTTCTGAGATGGTGGTGGAATCCTACGACGACGACGCTATCCGGGCCCTGCGCGGCGGCGATCTCGCGGCCTGCTTCGGTGAGGCCTTCGCCAACCTGCCCGTAAAGAATCCCGCCACCATTCCCGGCGGCCCCATGAAGCTTCTGGATCGAGTGCTTCATCTCGATCCCCAGGGCGGAAGGTTCGGGCTAGGGATCATCAAAGCCGAGGCGGACATCCACCCCGACGACTGGTTTCTGACCTGTCATTTTCCCGACGACATGGTCATGCCCGGCACACTCATGTACGAGTGCTGTCTCCACACGCTTCGCGTTTTCCTGCTCCGCATGGGGTGGGTGGTTTCCCAGGATCACGTCGCCTACCAGCCCGTGCCCGGCATTGCCAGCAGCCTGAAATGCCGCGGCCAGGTGATTCGGTCCACCGAGAAAGTGCAATACGAGATCTCTTTGAAGGAGATCGGATACGAGCCGAAGCCGTACGTCATCGTAGACGCCCTCATGGTCGCCGACGGCAAAGCCATCGTTGAGATCACGAACATGTCTCTCCAGCTCGACGGCGTAGACCGAGAGGCTCTCGAGAGAACTTGGACTTCGTCGGCCGCAAGCCCTGACGGGAGTGGCCGGAAACCGGCCATCTTCGATACGGATCGCATCACCGCCTTCGCGATCGGCAAACCGTCAGACGCTTTTGGTGAAGCCTACGAGGTGTTCGACCGGGAACGGATCATCGCCCGTTTGCCCGGCCCGCCCTATCAGTTCCTCGACCGCATCACCCAGATCGATGCGGAGGCCTGGAAGCTCGAGGCCGGCGGTGTCATCGAGGGACAGTACGACGTCCCCCCAGACGGCTGGTACTTCGACGCCGACAACCAAAACACCATGCCTTTCGCTGTGCTGCTCGAAGTGGGCCTTCAGCCCTGCGGTTGGCTCGCAGCCTATCTAGGCTCCGCCTTGACCAGCGACATCGATCTTTCGTTCCGTAATCTTGGAGGCCAGGGCATACAGCATGCTCCGGTTACCCGCGACACGGGTGTGCTGAGCACGACGGTGAAAATAACTAGTGTGTCCCAGTCGGCCGGAATGATCGTGCAGAACTACGACTTCGAGATTCGATCGGTCCGAGGACCGATCTATACCGGCGACACCTATTTCGGCTTCTTCTCCAAAGAGGCCTTGGTCAATCAGATCGGCATCCGAGACGCCGACCCCTACGCTCCCACCGACGACGAGCGTCGCAGAGCCCGAGCCTTCTCGATTCCTCTAGACGCGCCCCATCCCGACGAGCAGTTTCAGATGGTGACCGACGTGGAGCTCTTCGTTCCCAACGGTGGTCCGCAAGGCCTAGGTTTCGTGAGAGGCACGACAGCGGTGAATCCCGAGGCGTGGTTCTTCAAGGCCCACTTCTATCAAGACCCGGTCTGGCCCGGATCGTTAGGGCTCGAATCTATCATCCAGCTCATGAAAGTCTTTGCGATAGAGCGATGGGGAGCTCTGGCCGATGGACGTCTCGAGGCGATGACACCTGGCTGCGAGCATAGCTGGCTCTACCGCGGCCAGGTCATTCCCACCGACAGCCGCGTCGTCGTCGATGCTGTGGTTACGGCCATCGATGACGCTGAACAAACCGTCGAGGCCTCCGGCACGCTTTCGGTCGACGGACGTTTCATCTACAAGGTGACCGGTTTCAAGCTAACATGCGGCGCTAGCAAACCATGAAGTACACAAAAGTATTTGTGGAGACGATCGGATACGAGCTACCGCCCATCGTCGTCACCTCCGCCGAGCTCGAGGCCCGTCTCGCGCCCGTCTACGAGGCGCTACATTTTCAACCCGGGCAGCTGGAAGCTCTGACCGGCATCTCCGAGCGCCGCTATTGGGCTCCAGACACACCGCTGTCCCAATCCGCCATCACCGCGGCCCATGCCGCCCTGGACGCGTCGACGGTTGTGCCTTCAGACATCGACGTTCTCATTTATGCCGGCGTGTGTCGGGAAAGCTTCGAGCCGGCCACGGCCTGCCGGGTAGCCAATGGTGTCGGCGTCAGCCCCAGCGCCGCCGTCTACGACATCTCCAATGCCTGCCTCGGCGTTTTGAACGGCATGCTCGACATCGCCAACCGCATCGAGCTGGGCCAGATCCGCGCCGGCCTCGTGGTCTCCTGCGAGAGCGCCCGGGAGATCGTGGATATCATGATCGACCGGTTGATTGCCGAGCCGGACATGGAGCTCTTCAAATTGTCCCTGGCCACCCTCACCGGCGGCTCCGGCGCCGCAGCGGTGCTTCTGACCGACGGCTCGTTCAACTCTTCGTCATCCACGTCGGGGCACCGCCTCCTGGGAGGCGTGACGCGCACGGCACCTGAGCATTACGGGCTGTGCACATGGGGGATGGAAGAGACTTCGCCAGCCACTTTTAGCCAGCGCATGTCCACCGACGCGGTGGCGGTTCTGGAATACGGCGTAGCCCTGGGCCTCGAAACATGGAAGGCTTTCAAGAGAGAGATGGGCTGGAGCGGAGAGGATGTCGAAAAGACCATCTGCCACCAGGTAGGATCCTCGCACCAGGAGTTCATCCTGCAAACGCTCGAGATACCGGAGTCCAAAGACTTCACGACCTTTGCTTACCTGGGAAACATGGGAACGGTGTCGTTACCCATCACCGCGGCGTTGGCCGCAGAGCGTGAGGTCCTTCAGTCCGGCAACGAGGTTGCCTTTTTGGGAATAGGTAGTGGCCTGAATTGCCTGATGCTCGGCCTCGAGTGGTAGAAAGCGAAGGCCTCTATCCCTTCAAGAGTCGTTATCACGATCTCGGCGGCTTGAAGCTTCACTATGTAGACGAGGGCGCCGGAGATCCCGTGGTTTGTCTTCACGGCAATCCAAGCTGGTCCTTCTACTACCGTGAGCTGATAAAGGAGCTGAGCGAGACCCACCACGTCTTGGCCCCGGATCACATCGGCTGCGGCCTCTCGGACAAACCCGATGACTCACGCTACGAATACCGGCTCGAGCGCCGCATCGACGATCTCGAAGCCTGGCTCGACGCCCTCGACATCAAGCAAAACATCACGCTGGTGATGCATGACTGGGGCGGTGCCATCGGGATGGGCTACGCCACGCGGCACCCGGAGCGCGTCTCACGTTTGGTGGTCATGAACACCGCGGCCTTTCCCATGCCCGGGGCAAAAGAGTTGCCCTGGCCCCTCTGGTTTTGCCGAAGCACCAAACTTGGCGCCTTGTTCGTTCGAGGACTCAACGGCTTTGTCTGGGGTTGGCTTCTCACCGGTTGCAAGACGCGCCGTCTCAGTGCCTCGGAGAAAGCCGGGTATCGTGCCCCCTACGACTCTTACAAAAACAGAATTGCGGTTCTGCGTTTCGTTCAGGACATTCCCGTTCTTCCCGACGATAGAAGCTTCGGCTGCCTCGCCGGGATCGAAGGTGCGCTGGATTCCCTTCGGGGCAAACCCATGCTCATCCTGTGGGGCGAGAAGGACTTTGTCTTCGATAACCACGTGCTCTCGGAATGGAAAGACCGGTTCACCGCCGCCCAAGTCGAACTATTCCCAGAGGCCGGACACTTGATTCTCGAGGACGCCCGGGACGAATCACTTGCCCTCATCCGTGATTTTCTAAAGGCGGAGGGGCCTTGAGTCTCGAGACCAGCGTCAACATCGCCTCTCATTTGCCCGCCATGGCGCGGCGCCAGCCGGACAACCTGGCTGTCACGCTTTGGTCCGGTGAATCCCTGACGTTCAAGGAGCTGGACGAAGCCAGCGGAACGCTTGCCCGCGGGCTGGAATCCGTGGGGATCGGCCGTGGCGTGCTCACCGTGCTAATGGTCAAGCCCAGCCTGGATTTCTTTACCCTCACTTTCGCCTTGTTCAAGTGCGGCGCGGTGCCAGTGGTGGTAGATCCGGGGATGGGAATCAAGAACCTCGGCGTCTGCTTGGCCGAAGCCCAGCCCGAGGCCTTCATTGGAATTCCCAAGGCGCACGCCGCACGTATCCTCTTCAGGTGGGCCAAGGGGACGATCCGCACCAACGTCACGGTGGGACGACGGTGGTTCTGGGGCGGGTATACCCTCGACGCAGTCTCCCGTCGAGGACAGGCCGACGTCGAATATGTTCTGGCAACCACCGGACCGGACGAGACAGCGGCCATTCTATTCACGTCGGGGAGCACGGGTGTCCCCAAAGGCGCCGTCTATACGCATGGCAACTTCTCTGCCCAGGTCGAGATGATCCGCCAGACCTACGGAATCAAGCCTGGTGAAATTGACATGCCCACCTTTCCTCTCTTCGCGCTTTTCGATCCTGCATTGGGGATGGCCGCCGTCATTCCAGACATGGATGCCAGCCGACCGGCCGATGTGAAACCGGAGAACATCATCGAGCCTATCCTTCGCCACGGCGTCACCAATATGTTCGGCTCGCCCGCGCTCATCGACAAGGTCGGGCGCTATGGCGAAGCACATGGTGTGAAGCTTCCGTCACTAAAGCGCGCCATCACCGCCGGCGCGCCCGTGCCGGCCCGGGTCCTCGAGCGCTTCTCCAACATGCTCTCCCCAGATGCACAGGTCTTCACCCCCTATGGTGCTACCGAGTCGCTGCCGGTTTGCTCCATTGGTAGCGCGGAGGTCCTTTCCGAGACCCGGGAGAAGACGGAACAAGGCGCGGGGATATGCGTGGGCCGACCGGTGAAGGGCATGACGGTTGCGGTGATTCGGATTAGTGAGGAGCCCATCAAAGAGTGGAGTGAAGCCCTTCGTGTGCCTCGCGGTGAGGTGGGGGAGATCGCAGTGAAGGGTCCAGTGGTCACGCGTTCGTATTTGAACCGTGAGAGCGAAACAAAGCTGGCGAAGATTACCGTGCCTGGCTCGGCCAACTTTTATCACCGCATGGGCGATCTCGGTTACTTCGACGACGAGGGCCGGTTGTGGTTCTGCGGCCGCAAATCCCATCGCGTTGTCACCAGTAACGAAACCTATTACACGATTCCCTGCGAAGGTGTGTTCAACGCGCATCCAAAGGTTTATCGCTCGGCCCTGGTGGGCGCCAGGCACCACTCTCGAGTCGAGCCTGTTCTCGTGGTGCAGCTCGAGGCTGGTGTCCAAGAATCCAAGGATCTTCGCCAGGAACTGCTTTCGCTCGGCGCCGCTCAGCCCCTTACGAAAAAA
>Ga0114950_10000149_pt1 | contig 41350 bp, 36 predicted proteins | sample N075metaG_FD_83503 | JGI IMG/M metagenome (GOLD analysis project Ga0114950, IMG submission 83503) | Deep subsurface microbial communities from Kermadec Trench to uncover new lineages of life (NeLLi) - N075 metaG | ecosystem: Environmental > Aquatic > Marine > Ocean trench > Sediment | place...
AAGGTACGAGCCCATGGATGGGCGAAGGTAGAACAATGCAGGAGCAATTGTCGAGAACAATGCAGGAGCAATTGTCGCGAGCCATGCCGGGAGCAATTGCCGAGATGCGCAACCCAGAAACCGGGCATTTTAGAGGTAAGATATGAGTTCATGAATAGACCAGAGCTTCCTTAAGCCGTCACGCCTGCTATCCTGTTAAGGAATAAAGGAAATGCGGTGCGAGATGGTTTCACTGCAATGACCAAATAACAAAGAAATAAAATCACTGGAAGGAAAATCCTGCAATGAGAACCGGTATCTCATCCAAATCACTTTACGGTACGAGCAAAAATTGTGGGCACTGGCTGCTCATACTGTCACTGGCTGCCCTGGGGACCGCCATCGGCTCCAACGCCGTGGCCCAGGCCAGTAAACCGCGCGCGGTGTCGGCCCTGGGTCGCCTGGAGCCGGAAAACGGCATCATTCGCGTGGCTGCGCCGTCCACTCCGCAATCCATTACCTGGGCTATTCTTGAAACTTTAAACGTAGAAGAAGGTGATGAAGTCAGCAAGGGCCAGTTATTGGGCACCACCGATGCCGTGGAAGTAATGAAAGCCAGGGTTGCCGAAGTCCAGGCCAGGCTGCAGCTCAGCTTGCGCGAGGCCGAGGCGGCACGGAGCTCGGCACAAGAAGCCTGCGTGCGGGCGAATGTCGCCCTGCAGGAAGCAGATCGACGGACCCGCCTGCGCGAACAGGGCGTGGCGGGAGAAGAAGAAGCTCAAAGCGCCAGGGGCGAGGCGGAAGCCAAAGCCGCTTCCTGTAACGCAGGACGGACGAATGTCCTGGCTGCGGACGCAAAAATCGAAGTGGCGCGCGCCAGCCTGGCGCGCGTCGAGGTTGAGCTCTCACGGGCTTTCCTGTATGCCCCCATTGATGGCCGTGTGCTCAAAGTAAACGCCAGACCGGGTGAGAACATTGGCCACGATGGCATATTGGAGCTGGGACATGTCAAGCGCATGTACGCCATTGCGGAGGTCTACGAGACTGATATTCGCCACGTGCATGTCGGGCAAAAAGCCACAATAAGTAGTGCCGCGCTGGAAAACACGCTCACTGGCGAGGTGAAATTCATTGGCCAGAAAGTAGGGAAGCAGGACGAAATTGGAACCGACCCCGCGGCCCGCAAAGACGCCCGCATCATTGAAGTCAGAATCCTGCTGGATGACCCGGCCCCGGTGGCCGGGTTGACCAACCTGCAGGTCGATATCGTTATCCGGCCTTGAAAAGTACGGCAGTCAAATCATGACCTTACCGCTGGGCTGGTTGCAGTTAAAACACAAACCACTGCGCCTGTTGGTGGCCTTGTCCGGCATTGCTTTTGCGGTCTTGCTGATCATGATGCAACTGGGGTTTCGCTCGGCCCTGTTCGAGAGTGCCGTGCGGTTTCATGAACGCCTGGACTACGACATCGCTTTATTCAGTCCGGACAGCGTATTTATTGTACGCCCGCAACCGTTTTCCATACGCCGTCTGTACCAGTCGCTGGCCTTTGATGGCGTGGAAGATGTAACGCCCGTTTATATCTTCCCTTCCGTGTGGAAAAACCCGTGGAACAATTTGCGGCGCAGTATCCAAACCATTGGCGTCAACCCCGATAAACTCTTCCTGGACCGGGATGACTATCGTCAGCTGAGTCCTCTGTTGAAACAGCAGGACGTACTCCTGTTCGATCGTGCCGGCCGGCCGGAATACGGGCCGGTGGCCGCTACCATCGACGCCGGCAAGACCGTGGTTACCGAGGTCAATGACCGCGAAATCGAAGTGGTCGGATTGTTCAAGATGGGGACTTCCTTCGGCATTGACGGCACCATCATCACCAGCGATGACAACTGGCTGCGGCTGTTTCCAGACCGCCCCCGAAATGAAATTCAACTGGGCCTGATCCGCCTGCAAGACGGTGTAAATCCGGATTTCGTCCGTGACGCGCTGGCAGAATATCTACCCGATGATGTACTGGTGATGACCCGGCAGCAATTCGTTCAGCGCGAAAAAGACTACTGGAGCGGCGCCACTCCGATTGGTTATATTTTCGCTTTCGGCGCCATCATGGGCTTTGTCGTGGGCGCGATCATTGTTTACCAGATTCTGTTTGCCGACGTTTCTGAACACCTCAATGAATACGGAACGCTGCGGGCCATGGGCTACAAGAACAGCTTTGTCTCGGGCATCGTGCTCCAACAGGCTGCAATTCTCGCGGTCCTGGGTTACCTCCCCGGCCTCGCCATCGTGTACTGGTTGTATGACAAAGCAGCGGAAGCAACCAACCTGCCCCTGTACATCACGCAGGAGCGTGCCCTGATCGTGTTCCTGATGATACTCGCCATGTGCGCTTTTTCCGGCCTGCTGGCTGCGCGCAGAGTACGCCGGCTCGATCCGGCAGATGTGTTCTGATGAACAATGGTGCCCCCATTCGCGTCAGCGGGTTGAACCATTCTTTCGGCAAAGGTGATCTGAAAAAACAGATCCTGTTTGATGTTTCAACCGAAATCCAGGCCGGTGAAATCGTGATTGTCACCGGCCCCTCAGGGTCCGGTAAAACCACCCTGCTGACGCTGGTCGGTGCTTTGCGATCCGCCCAGGAAGGCAGTGTGCAGATCCTGGGTGAAGAATTGAGGGGCGCGCGGTCGAAAACACTGGAGAAAGTACGCAAGCAGATCGGTTTTATCTTCCAACAGCACAATCTGCTGGGCGCACTGAGCGCAGTTGAGAACGTGGAACTCGGCTTGCGCGCCAGCGGCAAATACAAAAGACCTGAAATACGCAGGCGGTCCCGTGACATGCTGGCCTCGGTCGGCCTGGAAGATCACATTAACCACAGTCCGGAAAAATTGTCCGGCGGGCAGCGCCAGAGGGTGGCCATCGCCCGCGCACTGGTATCCAGTCCCGCGATGTTGCTGGCGGATGAGCCCACCGCATCGCTGGATAAAAAATCCGGCCGCGAAGTCGTCGACCACATGAAACGCCTGGCGAAGGAAGAGGGAACCACCATCCTGTTGGTGACGCACGATAACCGGATCCTGGACATTGCGGACCGGATTGTTCACCTGGAAGACGGCAGGCTGTCCACTTTTACCGATGCCGTAATCGCCAATAACAGCCACATGATGGAGATGCTGGCCGACCATCGCCAGAAACAGGATCTGGACAAAGTGGTTGATGAAATGGATGAACAGGGGTTCAGGAATCTCCTGCAGGAACTCAGCGATGAATCCCGGCATTTCCTGGAAGCAACGGCCCTGGCCAATGATGTCGCCTTCAGGAGCATGCTCGAACAGGGCCTGTTTGCCTTCACGCGAAAACTGGGCCAGTTACTCAACGCTGAGCGGTCATCCCTGTTCCTGGTAGACGGCGGCTTCCTTGAATTAAAGGTTGCCGAAGACATGGAAAAAATGGGCCGGATTCGTATTCCGGTAGGTAGCGGCATTGCCGGTGCCGTGGCCCAGACGGGGCAGTCAATTCGTATTGAAGATGCCTACTCGGACCCACGTTTCAACCAGGATGTGGACAAACAGACCGGCTACTATACCCGCTCAATCATCAGCCTGCCGATCAAGAACCGGGCGGGTGAAGTATTCGCCGTAGCCCAATTACTCAATCGCAAAGACGGACTGCCTTTCGATGGCGGTGATGAACAGAAGTTTGTCGAGTTTACCGGGTCGATTGGTATCATCCTGGAAACCTGGCAATAGCTCATGGCGGAGTACCAGCAAGTGCATGATTCCACCGACGGCAGGATTCAAAGTACGGTAGAAAAGTATTTCGACATCCGGGCCGGAGAAGGCGGCCCGTTAATGGATACACTTGAAACCAGGCACTTGTCCGGCGGCGAATGGCTGATGCGCGAGGGTGACGAAGGCGATGCCCTGTACCTTCTGGTCCAGGGGCGCTTGCTGGCCTGGTCGGGGGATGCAGACAGTCGGGCAGAGCGGAAATTTCTCGGTGAAATCGTTCCGGGCGACAGCGTTGGTGAAGTCAGCCTGCTGACGGGTGAGCCACGCAGTGCCAGCGTCCAGGCCATACGGGACAGTCTGCTGGTAAAGATCAGCCGGGCCCTGTTTGAAAAACTGGTGCACGATCACCCGGCTTTAATCCTGAAGCTTGCATCCAACGTAGCCTCGGTTTTACACAAGAGCACGACCGGCACCCAGGCAGTCACCAGAACCCTGAACACCATCACCGTACTGCCACTTGACCACAATCCACGGGTCAGTGACTTCTGCCGCCGGCTCGAAAAAGAACTGCAGATCCATGGGACTGTGCTGAACCTTTCACCAGGAACCCTCGGGCATCATGGCGCGCCCGTGGACTGCCTGCCCGAAGATGACAGGGTCCCGGATTCGCTAAGGCAGTGGTTGAACGACCAGGAATATGGAAACCGTTTTGTGCTGTACCACTGTGATACGCCCGCTACGCACTGGACCCGGTTTGCCTGGCGGCAGTCCGATATGGTGCTGCTTGTTGCAGACGCCACACTCGATCCCTCAGCACGCCCGTGGGAACATCAAATTGACGAAGCTTGTGCCAGTGCGGCTGCACACCGCATGCTGGTTTTGCTGCAACCACCTTCGGATAAGGCCATCAGCAACACTTCCGCCTGGCTGGTAGATCGCAAGGTAGATTTTCACATCCATGTGCGACAGGACAAGCCGGATGACGTCGCCCGGGTTGCCCGCATTCTGTCGGGCAATGCCCGGGGCCTGGTGCTTGGCGCCGGTGCAGTCCGTGGTTTCGCCCACCTGGGTGTTTACCGGGCATTGCGCGAAGCCGGCATCAGCATCGACTGGATCGGAGGCACCAGCATCGGAGGGATCATGGGCGCAATCATGGCCCAGGATGTTTCGTTTGAGCAGGCATGTGAGTTGGCCAAAACCTCGTTCGTGAAAGGCAAACCGTTCAGCGATTACACCATTCCGTTGATGTCACTGATCCATGGAAGGCGCATGGAACGCCTGCTCAAAGAGCACGCCGGATTCCATATCGAAAACTTGCCCATTCCCTTTTTCTGCGTTTCCTGCAAGCTGGACACAGGCGAGCTCAATCTGCATGAGCGGGGATATCTGCCCGATGCCTTGCGCGCCAGTGCAGCGATGACCGGCATTATTCCTCCGGCCGTATTCGAACAACGATTGACCGTCGATGGTTCTGTCATCAACAACCTGCCCATCGACATCATGCAACAAAAACCGGTAGGTTCCATCATCGCGGTAGACCTGTCATCAAGTGCTGAATACCACGTTAATTATGATTCCCTACCCTCACCCTGGGCCGTTCTGCGTGGCCGGTTTCTGCCTTTTACTCGCAAGTACCGCGTACCCAGCCTGGCAACCATCATGCTTAAGGCAACGGAACTTGGAACCCTGGCCCACGTGCGAAAGGTTGGAAAACAGGCCGATCTCCTGCTGCAACCACCGATACGGCAATTTGGCCTGACCGAAATCAAGGCTTTCGACAAAATCGTAGATGCCGGTTACAAATATACCAGGGAAGAGTTGCATGCTTATATGAAGAAGAAGTAACGTTTGGGGTTCTACCCCGATATAATGCACGTTCATTGTGTTTAAAATTCGCCAGGAATTACGAACGATGACAGAACGAGAAGTCATGGAATATGACGTCATCATTGTCGGGGCCGGCCCTGCAGGGCTGTCCTGTGCCATTCGACTGAAACAGCTCAAACAAGAGCTGATGGTTGCCGTAATCGAGAAAGGTGCGGAAGTCGGTGCTCATATCCTTTCCGGAGCAGTCATTGAACCCGAACCGCTGGATCAGCTATTACCTGGCTGGCGTGAAAACCCGCCCCCCATTTGCATCCCTGTTGAAAAAGACGAGCTCTGGTTACTAAGGCAAAAAGGGAAAATAAGACTACCCACGCCGCCCCAGCAAAACAATCATGGTAATTTCATTGTTTCACTCGGCTCGATGTGCGCCTGGATGGCCGAAAAAGCCGAGGCGCTGGAAATCGACATTTTCCCGGGCTATGCAGCTTCTGAAATTCACTTCAACGATGACGGTGCCGTAGGAGGCGTCATTATTGGTGATATGGGCGTGGACAGCGAAGGAAACAAGAAAGACACCTACATGCAGGGCATCGAGATTCATGCACCCTTGACCGTCCTTTCCGAGGGTTGCCGCGGCCACTTGAGCAAACAATTGATCCAGAAATTCGCTCTGGACAAGGACTGTGACCCGCAAACCTACGGCATCGGCATGAAGGAGCTGTGGAAAGTACAACCGGGCAAGTCAAAACCGGGCCTGGTCCAGCACACCACCGGCTGGCCACTGGATTCAAAAACCTACGGCGGCAGTTTTATTTATCACCTGGACAAGGACCGTATCGCTATTGGTTTCGTCACCGGACTGGACTACCAGGACCCGGAATTCCTGCCTTTCGAAGCTTTTCAGCAAATGAAGCATCATCCAATGATTCATGAACTGCTCGATGGCGGCGAAATTCTCTCCTCGGGTGCACGCGCCATCGTTGAGGGCGGGTATCAATCTCTGCCACGAACGGAGATGCCGGGTGCTCTGCTGATCGGGGACGCCGCCGGCTTACTCAATGTGCCCAAAGTAAAAGGCACCCACCAGGCCATACGCAGCGGTATGCTGGCAGCGGAACACATAAAAGAGACCGCCCATTCAGACGGGTTCGATGCGAAATTACGCGCATCGGAAATCGTCAAAGAACTCCATAAAGTCAGAAACATCCGGCCTGCTTTCTACAAGGGATTCTGGCGTGGTTTTCTCCGTGCTGCGATCGAGACGGTCACCATGGGTAAGTTACCGACCACCTTGTCCATTCACGCCGATGATTCCTCGCTGAAGAAACGAAGCGCATACACCGCCCCCGATCGCAAATGGATCGATCGGGACCTGCCGCCGCGAGACCGCCTGGCATCTGTTTACTTCGCCACGACCGAACACGACGAAGACCAGCCGGTGCACCTGAAAATACTGGAACCTGATATCTGCACCACGCGTTGCACAGAGGAATATGGCAATCCCTGCACCCGATTCTGCCCGGTCAGTGTGTACGAAATGGTCGCAGACGGAGTGAACGGCGACCTGCGATTGCAAATCAACGCGGCTAATTGCGTACACTGCAAAACCTGTGACATCAAGGATCCGTATCAAATCATAAATTGGGTCACGCCCGAAGGCGGCTGTGGCCCCAATTACCAGAATATGTAGTTGGGGAACCTTTGATCCCGTTATGGACTCGTATCTTGCGGCCAGAATGCTCCGCTTCTGCGTTACAAATCTTCGCAATAGCGTTGCTATTACGTGCGATTCGTGCCTTGAACCTGAATATTCTGGATCACAATCTACTTCGCCCATGACGGGATCATGGGTCCCTTAGTAGGATATTATTGAGTTGGATTAGATTTAGATTTATCTGGATTAAATTATTGTTGAACTGGAGACTTTTAGACTGATGAAAATATTGGTTGGCATCAAGCGCGTTGTGGACTACAACGTACGTGTGCGCGTTCTTTCCGATGGCAGCGGTGTTGACACCGATGGCGTCAAGATGAGCGTAAACCCTTTCGATGAAATCGCACTGGAAGAAGCACTGCGCATCAGGGAAGCAGGAAATGCAGAAGAAGTAATCGTCATATCGGCAGGTGGCGATGAATGCCAGCAGCAACTGCGCACCGGCCTGGCCATGGGCGCAGACCGGGCGATTCAGATTCAGACATCCGAAGCGCTGCAGCCGCTGAGCACTGCCCGCGCTTTTTTGAAAATCATCGAACGCGAGGAACCGGGCCTGGTTATTCTGGGCAAACAGGCCATTGACGACGACAATTGCCAGACGGGGCAGATGCTGGCCGGCTTGTGGAACCGCCCGCAGGCGACTTCGGTTTCAGTACTGGAATTGAATGGTGATTCGGCCACGGTGACTCGCGAAGTCGATGCGGGACTGGAAACCATTGAAGTTGACCTGCCCGCCGTTCTCACGGTGGACTTGCGGCTTAATGTACCCCGCTTCGTCAAATTGCCGGATATCATGAAAGCCAAGCGTAAACCACTGGATGTGGTTTCCCTGGATGAGCTCGGGGTTGCCATTGAAGGCAATCTCGAGATCGGACACCATGCGCCGCCACCGCAACGTGAGAAAGGAATCATGGTAGAAGATGCTGCCCAGTTGGTGGCAGAACTGAAAAACAGGGGGTTGATATGAGCAACATACTCATCATTGCAGAACATGACGGTGAATCTCTGAGTGTCAGTACCGCCAAATGCGTCTCCTGCGCCCACGCCATCGGTGGAAACATCGATATCGTCGTTATTGGCAGTGGAATCGAATCAATCTCAGCAGAAGCTGCTGCGCTGGAATCCGTTAGTAGTGTGATCGCGATTGATGCCGAACACCTGTCGGCGCCACTGGCCGCCAACTGGGCAAATGAAGTGACGGCCATCGCCGCTGACTACAGCCATTTGCTGGGTCCTTCATCCACTCTGGGCAAAGACCTGATGCCGCGCATTGCTGCGGTAATCGGTGTGAACCAGGTCAGTGACATCATGGCCGTCAACACACCGACCTCGTTCAAGCGCCCCATCTATGCCGGCAACGCCATCATTGATGTGGATACACCGTCTGGCACCACGGTCGTGGCGACCGTGCGGATCGCCAGTTGGAAAGCAGCAGCCCTTACAGGTTCCGGTGCTGTTGAAGTGCGCGGTGCCAGCGCGAAAGCGGTTGAGCACACTCGTTTCGTCGGCCTTACATCCGGTGGCGGAGAACGCCCGGACCTGCAAAGTGCACAAAGGGTCGTTTCGGGCGGCCGCGGCGTGGGCAGTGAAGAAAATTTCAAGGTGATTTATGCCCTGGCCGACAAACTGGGGGCTGGAGTCGGAGCCTCGCGGGCGGCGGTTGATGCAGGCTACGTACCCAATGACATGCAGGTCGGGCAAACGGGCAAGATCATTTCCCCGGACCTGTACATGGCCTTCGGTATTTCCGGTGCGATTCAGCATCTGACCGGAATCAAGGACGCCGGCACCATCGTGGCCATAAACAAGGATTCCGAATCCCCCATATTTGAGATTGCGGATATCGGGCTGGTTGGCGATTTGTTCACAGTTATTGCCGAACTGGAAAAACTGCTGGCTTAACCCGGCAGGCTCCAAAAACATGAGTGAACCGATCTGGTCCCCCGAGCCTGTACGCAAGCAAACGGCGAATATACGCCGGTTCATGGAACGAGCTCGCAATGACTTGGATTCTGGAATCGATGATTACCAGGACCTTCACTGTTATTCAGTTGAACATCCGGCTGAGTTCTGGCGAACCGTGTGGGAATTTTGCGAAGTTGTGGGCTACTCCGGCGCGAACACCGTATCTGACATCGAACAAATGCCGGGCGCAAAATGGTTTCCAGCGGCGCGCTTGAATTTCGCCGAAAATCTTTTGCGTTATCGTGACGACCAGACTGCCATCCTGTTCCGTTCCGAAACCGGCGGGACAACAACAACCAGCTACCGGGAGTTATACCTGGCAGTTGCCAAAACAGCTGCCGCACTGAAGGCCCAGGGTGTGGTAGCGGGCGATCGTGTTGCAGGCTACATGCCCAACGTGCCGGAAACCGTCATTGCCATGCTGGCGGCCACCAGCATCGGTGCGATCTGGTCTTCCTGTTCCCCCGATTTTGGCATTTCAGGGGTAGTCGATCGCCTGAGCCAGGTCCAGCCCAGGATTCTGTTTTGCGCGGCTGCCTATAGTTACAACGGCAAGACTCACGATTGTCTGGACAAGGTCCGGCAGATCGTCAAGGCCATTCCATCGATCGAAAAAACAGTCGTTGTGCCTTACATGAACCCGCAGGCAATGCTTAACAAGATCGACAATGCACAATGGATGGAGGATTTCATTGGCAATGACGCCTCCGAGATCGAATTTGCAAGACTTCCCTTTAACCACCCCGTCTATATTCTTTACTCGTCCGGTACTACCGGCGTACCCAAATGCATCACCCATGGCGCCGGTGGCACGCTGATTCAGCATCTGAAGGAGCTGGTCCTGCATACCAACCTGAGGCGTTCGGACCGTATTTGCTACTTCACCACCTGCGGCTGGATGATGTGGAACTGGCTGGTGAGTAGCCTGGCGGTGGGTGCAACGATGGTTTTATACGAAGGATCGCCATTTTATCCATCCGCTGCGGCGATGTTCGACCTGATCGACGAATTTGGAATTACCGTGTTTGGAACCGGGGCGAAATCAATTTCCGCCTGGGAGAAAGCCGGGCTCAAACCGCGTGAGTCCCACCAGTTAAATACTTTGGTGACCCTGCTGTCCACCGGTTCACCACTGTCTCCTGAGAGTTTTGACTTCGTCTACCGGGAGATCAAGCCCAATCTCTGCCTGTCTTCGATTTCCGGCGGCACCGATATCGTTTCCTGTTTTGCTCTTGGCTGCCCCATCATTCCCGTACACCGCGGCGAACTTCAATGTGCCGGGCTGGGAATGGCGATGGAGATACGGCGCGATGACGGCAGCGTGGCTGACATCGGTGAAACCGGCGAACTCTGCTGCACACTTCCATTTCCCTCCATGCCAATCTATTTTTGGGGGGATGATGACGGCAGCAAGTATAAAGCGGCTTATTTCGAGAAATTCCCGGGTATCTGGGCGCAGGGTGATTTCGCAAAGAAAACCGAAAACAATGGATACGTCATTCACGGCCGTTCAGACGCCACACTGAATCCGGGCGGAGTACGTATTGGCACAGCGGAAATATACCGCCAGGTAGAAAAACTCGATGAGGTGCTGGAAAGTATTTGCGTCGGGCAGGATTGGGATGACGATGTCCGCGTGGTGCTATTCGTAAAATTACGCAGCGGCAAAGAGCTGAACGAAGACCTGAAGGATCGGATCAAAAATTCCATCAGGCAAAACACCACGCCCCGTCACGTACCGGCACGAATCGTGCAAGTCGATCAGATTCCCCGCACCCTCAGTGGCAAAATTGTAGAACTGGCGGTGCGCAATGTCATCCACGGCCGGCCCGTTAACAATGCAGATGCGCTGGCAAACCCGGAAGCGCTTGAGTTATACCGGGATTTACCTGAACTCGAGTGCTGACGTGAGTAACAGTAAAATGCCCGGGGGGCTGCGCGTTTCATACCAGACTGAACCGGCCGGCCACTGGCTGGAGACCGATGACGACGTACTTGCTGTATTTGAGTTCGGACGCTCCCCACTGGAATCAAAATGCGCCCGGCATGTTCCCGTAGCCCTGCAGCAATTGGATCAGCCATCCCGGGTCGAAGTCTGGCGCTGTCAGGGTCCGATCAAGAGCGGAACCTGGGATCTGTTGAATTTTGCCCAGGGAGAGCAACTGACGATGGGCCATATCGCCCTGGATCTGACCTCCCATGGCGACATGCGCAAAGCCAGCCGCAAGGCCTACGATATATTGCAATCATTTCTGCAACAATCACCACACCAGTGGCCATTGAAAATCTGGAACTACATACCGGGAATCAACCACGGTACGGGAGACGATGAGCTCTATCGTCAGTTCTGTCTCGGCCGTGCGGACGCCGTACTGATTGCACCGGGTGACCGCCCGCCCCTGCCCGCAGCCACAGCCATCGGTACGCCACTTGAAGAGCCGGCATTACAGGTGTATTTCCTTGCGGCTGCCTTGCCCGGTCTGGATGTGGAAAACCCACGCCAGGTCAGCGCCTGGCGGTACCCGCGGCAGTATGGGCCCCGAAGCCCCCTGTTTTCGCGCGGCACGATTTTCCGGCTTAACGGTTCCCGCCAATTTCTGATTTCCGGTACCGCCAGCGTGATCGGTCACCAGACCCACCATGAAAACCAGGTGACCAACCAATTAAGCGAATCCTTGCGCAATGTGAAAAGCTTGCTGGATGAGGGGCACCGGCAGATGGGGGGCTCCCCTGCCCATCTGGACCAGAATGGAATTTTAAAAATATACGTTCGTAATCCCGAAGACCTCGACCTGGTGCGCCAGGCCCTGGAGAACCAAGCGCCGGCGGAAACACAGAGGATCTACCTGCAAGGAGATATCTGCCGCGCGAACCTGCTGACTGAAATTGACGGCATGGTGTATTGCAGTTCGATGTAATCACAGCGGCGGTCAGGTTCAGGAACCTGACCGCCGCTGTGGAAAACGTGACTTCTGTCACTGGTGTGATACCGGGGAAATCCCCAAATATATAAGGAGATGAGCAGAGGAGGATAACCGTATGAGCATGTGGACAGCTATTGCCTTGATTTCCATCGCCAGCATCATGTCTTGCGCGTGGCGGAAGAAAGGGTCACAAAAAAACAGCAATCAGGTTGAGGAACTTAGCGACCGGCTTGAATCAGTGGAGCGCAACCTGGGAGAACGTGTCGAAACCCTGGAACGAATTATCACGGACAGCAAGGAAGACCTGAAGCGGCAATTCGATTATCTGGATAGAACCGGATAAGCAATTAACGGGTCCAGCGGGGTCAGGTTCTACGAACCCGACCCCAAGTTTTGAGTCAGATCTGACCCAACTCAAAAGCTTTAAGAACGGCGCGGGTCCGGTCGCGCACACCCATTTTCGAGAGGATATTTGAGACATGGTTCTTGACCGTGCCCTCGGCCACTCCCAGTGAGTTGGCAATTTCCTTGTTGCTATACCCGCCTGCCATCAGGCGCAGAATTTCTGTCTCACGGTCGGTAAGCGGGTCCGGCTGTTCCAGACTGTAAAAATCAGTTTGAAGATTCTCCAGCCCCTTCAATAGCCTTTGAGTGACTGCAGGTTTTACAATCGAACCGCCTTCTGCGACGGTTTTGATCGCATTGACCAACTCTGCCAGAGAAACATCTTTGAGCAGGTAACCCCTGGCCCCTGCCTTGATGCCCGCGAGCACCAACTCGTGGTCATCAAAAGTGGTCAGTATGATGGTCGGAGGCAACTGATCCGTGCTGGAAAGCTCCTTGAGCACATCAAGACCTGACATCCCCGGCATACGCATGTCCAACAGCACAACATCAGGCTGGTTTTCCGGGATGGTTTTAATCGCTTCAACGCCATCAACAGCCTCTGCAATTACCTCAATTTCGTCAGACAATTCCAGCAAACTGCGAACGCCTTTGCGGACCAGGTTCTGGTCATCGACCAGCATTACTTTAATCATTATTTACGACCTCCTAACACTTGCCAAATCACTGCGGGATCCCAGGGAGGTGAGTGTTAGGAGGCCCTGGCCTCTCAACACTTTCCTCCATGGGTACCCAGGCTCGCAGGGCAAATCCTGCTCCCGGGCTCGTTTCTATTTTGAGTTCGCCGCCAAGCTGTCTCAAGCGCTCAGCCATTCCCTTTAAACCGTTTCCAGCCTCAACCGTACTCACGCCACGCCCGTCATCACGGGCAATCATGGCGACACCATTCTCATCCAGCACCAAGCTGATCCACAGGTTCCGAGCCCGGGCATGCCGCACGCTGTTGGTAATCATTTCCTGGGCGCAGCGCAAAAGAACCTGGGCCCGAAGTGGATCGGTCATGGACAATTCCATGGGCAGATCAAGGTGAATCTGAGGCTCGGGTACACCTTCAACCAGTGTACGCAGTGCCGCGGCCAATTCAACCTTGTCGTCTTCACGCATGTCGCTTACCACTTCCCTGACATCCGCCAGCAACAACTTGGCGAGAGAGTGCGCCTGCTGCACATGTTCCAGCGCCTTGCCCTCCACCAGGTGGGTGGCAACTTCCAGGTTAAGTGTCAACGCCGTCAGGTGATGGCCGATGAGATCATGTAATTCCCGGGCAATGCGAACCCGCTCCGCGATCCGTGTATTTTCTGCAAGCAATGCCTGTGTAGCCCTTAATTCCGAGTTTACTTTGCGAAGTTCATCACGTGCAGCATGTTGCCGCAATGCAACCACACCGCTCATAAAGGCAAACAGGGATATCCCAAAAAACATACCCCCGGTAAGTGCCGCGAGCTTGAAAGCTATATCAGGAATGTTGCTGAGAGCGGCCACCAACAACACATTTTGCCCCAGCAACCAGATGAAGGCCGGAACCTGTGCCAACATCCACGGCAGAAGGCCGGCAACGATCAAGAGAAGAATACCGCCCAGGGCCGTCTCTGCCATCATGCTCACTCCCAGGGCACAAGCAGTAAGAAGTGAAACAGAAAGGAGGCGATACAGAAGCGTGGACCTGATGGGCAGCACCCTGACCTGGTTCCAGTAAATCAAGCCAAAACCCAGGTACATGATCCACCAGGCAATGTACTGGTCGGCTGGCAGAGGCTCATCGTACCAGTAACGTGTGAGAAACAATGGAATCGAGGCGCACAGCCAGGTAAAGAGCCCCGCATAGCGTAACAGCGCAATTGGCTGGTGTTTGCTTTCAGAGAACCCTGTTATTTTCATACGGTATTACAAGTGTCTCGCATTATCGATGTAATCTAGTTTAACCTAGTGTAGTGTCAAGCCTGAACTGATGGGTTCAGGCTTGACACTACACTAGACTGAAGCTTCTTTCTTTTCGAATATTCCGCAGCAGGCATGTCTCAGGCAGTAAATACCGTTACCCGTTTTTCAGACGTCGTTCATGGCGACTTGCTGCCATTACTTGACCGTTATGGCTTGATCCTCGAACTGGTGAGACCAAACCGGAAAATTCCCGGTTCATTCTGGGGCGAAGAAGAAGCGGGCTTGTTTGGAAACAAGCTGGTGCTGCGCCAGGACACTCCACTGCATTCCATGCTGCATGAAGCCGCCACTACATTTGCATGGATAAAGCGAGGCGCGCTGGCCTGGATACCGATGCAGGCGGTGATTATGACGAGGAAAACGCCGTTTGTTATTTGCAGATCGTACTCGCCGATGAAATTCCGGAATTTGGGCGGCAACAAATGTTCAGCGACATGGATGCCTGGGGCTACACATTCAGGCTGGGTTCCGCCCGGGCGTGGTTTGAAAACGATGCCGGGGAAGCGCGAGCCTGGTTGCGTTCAGCGGGCCTGATTTTTGATTCCGGTAAACCGACGTTTAAAATCAGGGAAAAGAACTAGTGTAGTGCCCTGGCCCATGAAAGCTAAAAGCAAAACAAGCCCGGCTGCGCTGACAACGACGAGGCTTCGCCTGCGAGGCATCACAAAGGCCGATTCAGACGATTTATTCTCGATGTACTCCGACATGAAAACACTTCAGTTCTTTGGGCGGGATCCGGTTAATTCTCCTGCTGAGGCCTGGAATGAGATTGAAAAAAACATGCAGCAGATCGAATCCGGATCAGCACTATTGTGGGGAATCGTGCTCAGGGAGAGTCATCAGCTGATTGGCACCTGCACCGTTTTCAAAATCAATCAGCAAAACCGGAATGGTGAAATCGGTTACATCCTGAATCGCGATCACTGGGGAAAGGGATTGATGACCGAAGCCATAAGCTGCGTGCTCGAACATGTTTTCAAGGAAATGAAACTACACCGCATGGAAGCAGACTCAGACCCAAAAAACCTCGCCAGCCTTGCCTTGCTTGAAAAGCTGGGGTTTCAGCGGGAGGGCTATTTTCGAGAACGCTGGTTCGTGCATGGAAAATGGCACGATTCCGTCATGCTGGGCTTGCTGCGAAGCGAATATTTTTATTCAGAGGATTGAATTGAATGGTCGGCAACTGCTTCACGGCCCGCTGAACACCGCAATATACGTGTGACAGGACACTAGAACGGCAGCATACCCTGTTGCCAGGCCAGGGCGGCCGCTGCCAGCAGGGCCGCAACGATCAGCCAGGGCACCCGGTTCCGTCGTCGCTTGACCGCCTCCCGGGTCAACACCTTCTGCGGCTTCAGACCGGGCGCCTGGAGCACCCATCGGCAATTGCCGATGCGGATTTCATCCCCGCTGACCAGGCCGGCTTGCTCCACCGGCTCACCGTTTAACAGCGTCGCGCCCGGCGAACCCAGGTTGCGAAGAATCAGCGCACCATTATTCTCAAGCACTTCGGCATGCTGATCTTCCACGCCATCGTTATTGACGGTGATGTCGCAATCGTTTCCACTGCCAATCAGCGTTCTGTTTCCGAGTGGAAAAAACTGGTTGATCACCGCACCGGATGCGCCTTTTAGTCTGTAGGCACTCATCCTGTTCCTTGAATCAACACGATTGCAAGGGCGGAAATACCCTCACTCCTGCCGCAAAAGCCCATTTTTTCGGTTGTTGTAGCCTTGACAGATACGCTACTGACATTGGTGCCAAGTACCTGGGCAATGGTTTCGCGCATCACCGCGACATGAGGTCCAATCCGGGGCGATTCACAAACAATAGTCAGGTCGAGATTGACCAGCTGCCAAGCCTGCTCAGACAGTAAGTCCCGTACATTTGCCAGCAACACAGATCCTTCTGCATTCTGCCACTCATCGTCGCCCGGTGGAAAATGTTGGCCAATGTCACCCAGGGCGGCTGCACCAAGCATGGCATCGCAAAGAGCATGAATGGCAACGTCACCATCGGAATGAGCTTCCAGGCCCCGGTCATGGGGTACACGGACGCCACAGAGCATTACGTGGTCACCATCGGTGAAGGCGTGAACATCCAGGCCCTGCCCAACCCGCAATGACACCTTATTTCTCCGCTACCAAAAGGTTCCGCAGGACGAATTCTGCCAGCGCAAGATCTTCAGAACCGGTAATCTTGATGTTGCTGTTACTGCCCTTAACCATCAAGGGGTGTACCCCGGCAAACTCCATCGCGGCAGCCTCATCTGTCGGTATAAATCCCGATGCCAGGGAAGATTCCAGGTTTGTATGCAGCTGGTCAAGCCGGAATAACTGGGGTGTTTGTGCTATCCAGTAACTTGAGCGCTCTACCGTGGAAGCAATCAAATCGTTTTCATCAGCCAGTTTCAGGGTGTCACTGACCGGGACAGCCAGAATTGCGCCGCTTTCAGAAAGCAGACCCCGGGACAACAATTGATCCAAAGAGGAAGCCGACAGGCAAGGCCGGGCTGCATCGTGAACCAGGACCCATTCACATTCAGGGTCATTTTCCTGGATAAACTCCAAACCATTCATCACGGTTTGAGCACGGTTGTCGCCACCAGTTACCGTTGTGACATCCGGATAATTGGGGCGAATCAGGTCATGGTAAATCCCGTCATCCGGAGCTAAAGCCACTGTCACATGTTCAATTAGAGGATGCTTTCTGACCGCCGTGATGCTATGCGCCATCACGGGCTGCCCCATCAGGTAGGTGTATTGCTTCAACATGGTTCCACCGAAGCGGACACTCCGGCCTGCAGCCGGAATCAGTGCATGAACCCGAGGCTGATCCATCAGTTTCGCGCCTTGTTCCAAGTCATAAGGGATTCCCCTCTTCCCGGTTTTCGGCCGGAACGAGCTGGTAAAATTCTTCGTTCTCTTTGATCAAGCCAAGTTCACTCCTTGCCCGCTCCTCGACTGCACCCAGACCCTGGCGCAAATCTTCAACTTCTGCCTGTAATTCCCGGTTACGCTGAGCCAGCTTTTCATTCTCATCTGCCTGTATTTCAACCCGCTGTTCGAGCCTGCGTACGTCACTGAACCCACCTTCTCCGAACCACATTTTCAATTGAAGAAGAACCAGGATCAGCAACAATATGGCAAGCAGGGCCCGCATGTATCAGCAGCTGCTAAGCCGTATATTGCCTGAAGAATCCGGAATTTGTGCTGTAGCTGGCGAAACAGTTTGGTCGCTCCCGCACATCCATGTGCTCCGCGACACCGGGACTCCTGTCCAATGGCCGTTCTCGCACATCCATGTGCTTCTCGGCACCGGGACTCCTGTCCAATGGCCGATCCTTCGAGAAGGATAGGCCGAAATGTGAAGCCAGATGCGGTGCAAAACCGGATAGGACAAACAATCATTCCGGCGGGATAACATATCCATTCGAAGCTGCTTCAAATTATTCATAAACAGTCCATCATTAGTACGCCTTCGGGCAATATGCGGCTTAGCGGCTCCAGTTTGGAATATGGGAAAAAGCATCGCGGCCGGCGAAACTGCCTCGTTCACCCAGGGCTTCTTCGATGCGTAGTAGTTGATTGTACTTGGCGACGCGGTCCGACCTGCACAGGGACCCGGTTTTTATTTGAGTGGCTGTCGTGGCAACCGCAAGATCTGCGATCGTGGTGTCTTCGGTTTCTCCTGACCGGTGTGAAATGACGGCGCTGTAGCCCGCTTGTTCCGCCATCTCGATGGCTTCCAGGGTTTCGGTCAGGGTTCCGATCTGGTTTAACTTGATCAGGATGGAATTGGCAATGTTTTTTTCGATCCCCAGCCTGAAAATTTCCGTATTGGTAACAAAAAGGTCATCACCGACCAATTGGCAAACGTCACCAGCCAGGCTGGTCAGCGTGGCCCAGCCTTCCCAGTCATCCTCGGCCATTCCGTCTTCAATGCTGATGATCGGGTATTTATGAGCCCAGCCTGACAGGTATTCGGCGAAAGCCTGGGGCTCAAAGGACTTCTCTTCCGAGGCCAGGTGGTACTTGCCGTCACTGAAAAATTCAGATGACGCGGTGTCCAGCGCCAGTGCCACGTCTGTACCGACACGGTAACCGGATTTTTCAATCGCCTCCAGGATAACTTCCACCGCGGCTTCATTGGATGGCAGGTCAGGGGCAAAACCACCCTCGTCGCCCACCGCCGTGCTCAAGCCACGTTTTTTCAGTACGGCTTTGAGCCTATGAAAAATTTCCACACCGCATCTTAATGCCTCGGCAAATGAATCCTGCCCGAACGGCACCACCATGAATTCCTGCATGTCCACATTATTATCCGCATGCGCTCCGCCATTGATGATGTTCATCATCGGCACGGGCAACTGAAGCTGATCACTTTGCGCCAGTCGTGACCACAAAGGGCGGCCTTCATGTGCGGCCATGGCATGAGCCGCAGCCAGGGACACGCCCAGTAAGGCATTGGCACCGAGGTTTGCCTTGTTGGGTGTACCATCCAGATCGATCAGGCGACGGTCCAGTACTTCCTGGTCCGAAACATCAAAACCGTTCATGGCTTCTGCAATCGAGGTATTGATGTTGGAAACGGCTCGCGTCACGCCTTTACCTGCATATCGCCCGGGATCCCCATCTCTCAATTCAATCGCTTCGCGGGATCCGGTTGAAGCACCCGAAGGCACGGCGGCCCGCCCGAAAGCCCCCGAATCCAGAACGATTTCAGCTTCAAGAGTCGGGTTGCCACGGGAATCCAGAATTTCCCGTGCATGTAAGGATTTAATCTGGGTCATTTTGCTTCCTTAAAAAGATGAATATCGCTTACTTACCACATCCAGTTCCCTGAGCGTAATCAACAAGGATTCCATCTGCCCCAGCGGCCAGGCGTTGGGACCGTCACTGAGTGCTTTGTCGGGATCCGGGTGTGTTTCCATAAACAATCCGGAAATACCGACGGCAACCGCAGCACGCGCCAACACCGGGATGAACTCCCGCTGTCCGCCGGAAGATGTTCCCTGGCCACCGGGCAACTGTACGGAATGAGTTGCATCGAATACGACCGGGCAGCCGGTTTCCCTCATCACGGCCAGCGAACGCATGTCCGATACCAGGTTGTTGTAACCGAAAGATGCGCCCCGTTCGCAAACCATGATGTCCGTATTACCGGTGGATTTCGCCTTGTCGGTGACATTTTTCATTTCCCAGGGGCTGAGAAACTGACCCTTCTTGATATTGACCGGCTTGCCTGCCCCGGCCACCCGCCTGATGAAATTGGTTTGGCGGCAGAGGAACGCAGGGGTTTGCAGAACGTCCACAACTTCAGCGACTTGCTGCATGTTCGTGTCTTCATGAACATCGGTTAGCACAGGCACATCCAGCTGGTTTTTAACCTCCGCCAGGATGCGCAGGCCTTCATCAACCCCCGGGCCCCTGAAACTGGTTCCCGAGGAACGGTTGGCCTTGTCAAAAGAGGACTTGTAAATAAACGAAATTTCCAGGCGTGCGCAGATTTCTTTCAGTTGGCCTGCTGTATCGATTGCCATTTGTTCAGACTCAATCACGCAAGTCCCGGCGATCAGGAAAAATGGAGAATCCAGCCCGACTTCGAAACCACAGAGTTTCACAGACTGGCCACTCCAGCAGGCAACTCGCCAAGCTGCTCATTCAGTGCGGCCTCGATGAAGCCGGTAAACATGGGGTGCCCATCCCTGGGGCTGGAAGTAAATTCAGGGTGGAACTGGCAGGCCAGGAACCAGGGATGCGTCGGAATTTCGATAATTTCAACCAGCATTCCATCCATCGACATACCAGACAATACCATGCCGTTCTTTTGCAAAATATCGCGGTAATGGTTGTTGAATTCATAGCGGTGACGGTGCCGCTCGATGATGGTCTCCCGGCCATAAAGCTTGCGCACCAGCGAGCCCTTCCGCAAACGGCACTCCTGGCCGCCCAGGCGCATCGTGCCGCCGAGATCGGATTCGGCGTTGCGCTCTTCCACCGTGCCGGAAGCATCCAGCCACTCCGTTATCAGGCCGATCACACCATGCAGGGTATCCGAATTCACTTCGGTGGTATTCGCCCCTTCCAGGCCACATACATTACGCGCAAATTCAACTACTGCGGCTTGCAAGCCATAGCAGATGCCGAGATAGGGAATGCCATTCTCACGCGCATAGCGAATGGCATTGACTTTACCCTCAAAACCACGCTCACCAAAACCACCGGGAACCAGTATGGCATCGACGCCTTCCAGCGAAGAAAGATCGCCACCGCCAAGATCATCCGATTCAATGCGCTTGATGTTCACCTTGATTCGCTGGCGCAATCCTCCGTGTGCGATCGCCTCGGTAAGTGACTTGTACGCATCGTTATGCTCGACATATTTGCCCACCATGGCCACGGTCACTTCATGCCGGGTATGGATGGTGCGGTCTACGACTTCGCGCCAGTCATCGAGGTTCGCCGGACCGGCCTCAAGGCCGAGGCATTCAACGACGATGTCATCCAGACCCTGCTCATAAAGCATGGTCGGGATATCGTAAATGCTGTCCGGCGCATCCAGCGCTGTGATCACCGCCTTGAGAGGAACATTGGTAAACAGGGATATCTTCGCGCGTTCGGACTCAGATAATTCGATTTCCGAACGGCACAGTAATACATCGGGCTGTATGCCGATCGAACGCAATTCCTTGACCGAGTGCTGTGTCGGCTTGGTCTTGATCTCATTGGCGGCCCGCAGGAACGGCACCAGGGTCAGATGGATAAACATCGCATGGCGACCGTATTCGACTCCAAGCTGCCTGATGGCTTCCAGGAAAGGCAATGACTCGATATCACCTACCGTACCGCCGATTTCAATCATGGCGACATCGTAGCCTTCGGCTGCGCGCCGTACCCAGTCCTTGATTTCGTCGGTGATGTGCGGGATGACCTGCACCGTGGCGCCGAGGTAATCGCCGCGACGCTCCTTGGCAATTACGTTGCTGTAAATACGGCCCGTGGTGCAGTTATTTAGCTGTCCCATGCGCGTGTGAATAAAACGCTCGTAGTGACCCAGGTCAAGGTCTGTCTCGGCCCCGTCTTCGGTTACGTAGACCTCACCATGCTGAAACGGGCTCATTGTGCCTGGATCAACATTCAGGTACGGGTCGAGTTTCATCATGGTCACTTTCAGACCCCGGGATTCGAGTATTGCAGCGAGTGATGCAGCAGACAGCCCTTTACCAAGAGAGGAGACAACGCCGCCGGTTACAAAAACTAGTGATTCCATGCCAGAACCTTAATTATATTCATGAGAAGTTCTGGAAGAACATTGTACGGGAAGGCGGCAGAAAAATCCCGATTGCGATCTTCATTCCGTTACAATTCGCTGTTTGAATTTAATCGATAGTGACAGAGGTTTTAGTGCACAAAGAAAATCTGCCGCATGACCGGGAGCAGGCAAGCCGAAATTACGGTGCATACATTCTTGGCCTCGCTACCGTCCTGGTGTTTTTGACCACGCCCTGCTTCGCCCAGGAGGAGACGGACGAAAACGTTTCCGCACAGGAAGAAGGCTGGAAGATCGATCGCTGGTTCGTTTTCACATCGGTTTACACCAAACACTCTGATCCCGATCCGGAGCATGTCAACAATCAGAAACTGATCGGCCTGGAAGCGCAAATGACCAACAACTGGTTGTTCGGTTTCGCCACATTCGATAATTCTTTTGGACAGCGATCAGAGTACCTCTATGCCGGATATAAATGGTCGCTTCTTCAATCGAAGCACTGGTACTTCAAGGTAACCGGTGGTCTGCTGCACGGATACAAAGAGCCCTACGAAGACAAAATTCCGCTCAATGGACTGGGCGTGGCGCCTGCCATCCTGCCCACACTGGGCTTTCGGTATAAATTCTTTGTCACCGAAGTCAGCCTGGCGGGTATTGCGGCAGTTCATGTAACGGCAGGAATCTCTTTCTGAAAATGAGCAAGGAATACCAGGCTAAAGACATTGAAGTACTAACCGGGCTGGACCCGGTCAAACGCCGGCCCGGAATGTACACCGATACGGCGCGGCCCAATCACCTGGCCACGGAAGTGATCGATAACAGTGTCGATGAAGCCCTTGCAGGTCATGCACAGCAGATTCAGGTGATCACCTATGAAGACGGATCGGTGGAAGTCAGCGATGACGGCCGGGGGATGCCGGTGGACATTCACCCCGAGCGAGGCATTCCCGGTGTAGAACTGATCCTGACCAAGCTGCATGCCGGCGGAAAATTTTCCGACAAGCATTACCAGTTTGCGGGCGGCCTGCATGGCGTGGGGGTTTCCGTTGTCAACGCACTGTCAGCCCGGCTGGAAATCTGGATCAAGCGCGATGGCCAGGAGCATTTCATGTCCTTCGCCAACGGAGACAAAACAAGCGATCTGGAAGCCGTCGGCAGCGTCGGTCAGCGCAACACGGGCACCCGAATTCGCTTTTGGCCGGACGCGTCCTATTTCGACTCCCCCACCATATCGTTAAAACGGCTACGCCACCTGTTGCGGGCCAAGGCCGTGCTTTGCCCCGGTCTCAATGTCAGCCTGACCATCGACAAAACCGGCGAAAAAGAGGAGTGGTGCTACCAGGATGGCCTGGTTGACTACCTGAAACACGAACTGAGAGAGTACAACTGCCTTCCCTCAGAGCCGTTCAATGGAGAAATGGAAGGCACCGAGTCCAAGGCAAAATGGGCGCTGTGCTGGCTACCCGACGGGGGTCAATTGCAAGAAAGCTATGTCAACCTGATTCCGACCATTCAGGGCGGCACCCACGTCAACGGATTTCGCACCGGGCTGGTTGAAGCCCTGCGGGAATTTTGTGAACACCATAATCTCCTGCCCCGTGGCCTGCGCCTGACGCCGGAGGACATTTGGGAAAAGATCGCCTTCATCCTGTCTGTCAAGTTAGCTGACCCTCAATTCAGTGGCCAGACCAAGGAACGATTGTCCTCTAGAGCCTGTGCATCATTTGTTTCCGGCATCATCAAGGACACCTTCAGCCTGTGGCTGAACCAAAACGTAAGCGATGGGGAGGCCATTGCACAACTGGCTATCGCCAATGCACAAAAGCGGATAAAATCGGCTCGCAAAGTCGTGCGCAAGAAAATCACTTCGGGCCCGGCACTGCCCGGAAAACTGGCCGACTGTTCTTCCCAGGACCTTTCATGGACCGAATTATTCCTGGTGGAAGGCGACTCGGCAGGCGGTTCGGCAAAGCAGGCCAGGAAACGTGAATTCCAGGCCATTCTTCCGCTCAGGGGCAAAATCCTGAATACCTGGGAGGTGGATTCGGACTCCGTCCTCAACAACCAGGAGGTGCATGACATTTCCGTTGCCATAGGCGTGGACCCCGGCTCAAACCAGATTACGGGACTGCGTTACGGCAAGATTATTATCCTGGCTGACGCCGACTCGGATGGCCTGCACATCGCAACGCTGTTGGCCGCCCTGTTTTTGAAGCACTTCACTGCACTGGTTGAAACCGGTCATATTTTTGTCGCTATGCCGCCCTTGTATCGTATCGATGTCGGTAAGGAAACATTTTACGCACTGGACGATGAAGAGCGAAAGGGCATACATGAGCGCATCGTGGCTGAGAAAAAACGCGGCAAAGTTTCAGAAACGCGTTTCAAAGGCCTGGGTGAAATGAACCCGCTGCAACTGCGTGAAAGCACCATCGATCCGGATACCCGGCGCCTGGTACAGCTCACGATCGAAAACAGCCAGGCGACAACGAAACTGATGGATATGCTGTTGGCCAAGAAACGGGCTGCCGACCGCAAGGCCTGGTTGGAGGACAAGGGCGACCTGGCAACCGTGTGAAGGCACAGGCTCGATAAACCCTGTAAAACCAGGGCCTGCAAAGACGGCTCCAGATTCACAAAACCTGATCCTTGCCGTGGACAGAAAAGAATGGTATGCCAAACTGACCACAGCCTTGACCCCGGCCTTCGGGTACAATAAATTTTTCCGGTTGACTAATCGAATCCGAGCAGATGACAGAACTTACCCGGTCCTTTCCGGACCACGAACAGATTCCACTGAAAGACTACGCCGAGAAGGCCTACCTCGATTACTCGATGTACGTAATCCTCGACCGTGCCTTGCCACACCTCGGTGACGGCCTGAAACCGGTACAACGCAGAATCGTGTATGCGATGAGTGAGCTCGGATTAAGCGCCACTTCAAAACACAAGAAATCCGCCCGCACGGTAGGTGACGTCATCGGTAAATTCCACCCACACGGAGATTCAGCCTGTTACGAAGCCATGGTTTTGATGGCGCAACCCTTTGCGTTTCGCTATCCGCTGGTTGACGGGCAGGGTAACTTTGGTTCACCGGACGATCCGAAATCCTTTGCTGCCATGCGCTACACCGAGTCACGCCTGACGGCCTATGCCAAATCCTTGCTGAGCGAGTTGGACATGGGAACTGTGGACTGGAGCCCCAATTTCGACGGCACTCTGAAAGAGCCCGACATGCTGCCTGCCCGTCTGCCCAATGTATTGCTCAATGGCAGCACCGGTATTGCGGTAGGTATGTCCACGGACATTCCACCCCACAACCTGAGGGAAGTCGTCTCGGCCACAATTCGGCTGCTGGATCACCCCAAAACTACGGTTGCCGAACTGTGTGAGCACATCAAGGGCCCGGACTTCCCAACCGAAGCAGAAATCATTACCCCTCGTGAAGACCTGTTGAAGCTTTATGAAACCGGCAACGGCACAATTAAGATGCGCGCCGTTTGGGAGAAAGAGGGGGGTGAGATCATCGTGACCGCCCTTCCCCACCATGCCTCGCCCTCAAAAATTCTGGAGCAAATCGCCCAACAAATGCAGGCTAGAAAACTACCCATGGTCGAAGACCTGAGGGATGAATCAGACCATGAGAATCCCACTCGACTGGTGATCGTTCCCCGTTCCAACCGGGTCGATTGTGAGCAGTTGATGGATCATTTGTTTGCCACGACCGACCTGGAGCGCAACTCCCGAGTCAACATGAACGTGATTGCCATAAACGGTAAACCGCGGGTTCTTGACCTGCGGACTTTGCTGAAACAGTGGCTGATTTTTCGCATGGACACGATCATCCGGCGACTCGAATTTCGCCTGGACCAGGTTGTGGACCGTCTGCATGTTCTCGAAGGCCTGCTGGTCGCATACCTCAATATCGACGAAGTCATATTCATCATCCGCAATGAGGACAAACCGAAACCGGTTTTGATGAAACGGTTTGATCTGACCGGAACACAGGCAGAATCGATCCTGGACCTGAAATTGCGGTTCCTGGCCAAACTTGAGGAGATGAAAATCCGGGACGAACTGGATGGGCTTTCGGATGAGCGTTCCGGATTGGAAAAAATCCTTGGCTCGAAAACGAGATTGAAAACTGTGATCCGAAAAGAACTCATAGCGGATGCAAAATTGTACGGCGATGACCGGCGTTCCATCCTTGTGGAAAGAGATGCCGCACAGGCACTCAGGCAGGAAGATCTGTTGCCTTCCGAGCCCGTCACAATCGTATTGTCACGCTCCGGTTGGGTGCGTTCCGCCAAGGGGCATGAAATTGACCCAACCAGCCTCAACTACCGTGCCGGGGACGAATTTCGGCATTGCAGCCACGGGCGCAGCAACGAGGCGGCTATTTTCCTCGACTCAACAGGCAGAACCTACTCCCTTGCCGCCCATACACTGCCCTCGGCACGCAGCCTGGGAGAACCTCTGAGCAGCCGTTTCAACATCCAGGACAGCGCCAGCTTCCTGTATACACTTTCCGGCGACAGCAAGCAGAAAATTGTACTGGCCAGCACCTTCGGTTACGGCTTTGTCACCGAACTGGAAAACCTGCACAGCAGGGTCAAGGCGGGCAAGGCCATGATCTCCGTACCGAGTGGCGCGGTCCCGGTCATGCCTGCCATCATAAAAGATTTGGGTGAACAGGGCGCGAAGAAGACGCGCAAACAGGGGGGGAAACAGACCGTTATCTGCGCCACCTCAGACGGCTATCTGTTGGCCTTTCCCCTGTACGAAGTGCCGGAATTGGCCAAGGGCAAAGGGAACAAGCTGATCAACATCCCCACCAAACGTCTCAAGGCAGGTGAGGAGTTTATGGTCGGACTGGCGGTGATGGGAGAAAAAGAAGAAATCCTGGTCTGGGCCGGCCAGCGCTACCTGCGCATGGGAATAAAAGACATAGAACACTTCAAAGGCGAGCGCGCCCACCGCGGCCACAAACTTCCCCGCGGCTTCCAGCGCGTCACCAAAATCGAACTGGCCGGGGAATGATCAGCTGAACATCTCGCGGGATTGTTGCAGCGCGTCGATGAAGATATCCACTTCCTCCAGCGTATTGTAAAGGCCGAAAGATGCCCGCGCGGTTGCCGCTACCTTGAAAAATTGCATCACCGGCATCGCACAGTGATGTCCGGTTCGCAGGGCCACGCCGTAGTGGTCGATCACGGTACCCAGGTCGTGTGGGTGAATGTCATCCAGTGTGAAGCTGATGACACCCGCCTTGTGTTGTGCGGTTCCGATGATGCGCAAGCCGTCAATCGCAGACAGTTTTTCTGTGGCCGAACTCAGAACCTGGCTTTCATGGGCAGATATGGCCTCCATGCCGAGCCCGAGCAAGTATTCCACGGCAGCACCCAGGCCCACGGCGCCGGCAATGTTCGGCGTGCCGGCCTCGAACTTGGCTGGTAGTTCATTGAATACGGTTTTCTCGAAGGTCACTTTGCTTATCATTTCACCGCCACCCTGCCAGGGCGGCATGTTCTCCAGGATTTGCTCGCGCGCCCACAAGGCACCGATCCCGGTGGGGCCGTACATCTTGTGGCCGGACAAGCAATAAAAGTCACAGCCCAGCGCCTGCACATCCACCTGCTGGTGCGGCATGGCTTGTGCTCCATCCACGAGCACCGGAATGTCAAAACGTTTCGCCATTCGAACGACTTTTGCAATCGGATTCACGGTGCCTAGAGCATTTGAAACATGCACGATCCCCAACAATTTTACTTTTTCCGAAAGCATGCCTTCCAGTGCATCGAGTTCCAGTTCACCACGCTGATTGATCGGCGCAACTTTCAGACTGGCACCGGTCTGTTCACACAAAATCTGCCAGGGAACGATATTGGAGTGGTGTTCCATATGGGTGATGAGAATCTCATCACCTGGCCCTACTGTGGGCCGCAGGAAGCTCTGTGCCACCAGGTTGATCGATTCGGTCGTCCCACGGGTGAAAATAACTTCACGTTCCGAGGCGGCATTGATGAACCCGGTCAGGCTGCGGCGTGCGGCCTCGTAAAGATCAGTCGCCTCCTGGCTAAGCAGATGTACGCCACGATGTACGTTGGCGTTGTGCTGGCGGTAAAAACTATCTATCGCCTCGATCACGGCCAGTGGTCGCTGAGCGGATGCGGCGGTATCAAAATATACCAGTGGCTTGCCATGCACCTTCCGGGTGAGTATGGGGAAATCTTTACGAACCTTTTCCACATCCAGTGGAACTTTATCTACCAGATCTGATGAAGCCAGGGCTGATGGGGCCAGGTTCACTGAACCTGACCCCGGTTTTCGGTGTAAGTGGGCATTGCGTGGTCAATCATTTCTGTAATTCGCCCGGCCAGCGTTTTGTTTTCCAGTTTGTCGGTTACAGCCCTGCAAAATGCCCCCACCAGTAGCCGCCTGGCCGCATTTTCGCTCAGTCCGCGGGTGCGCAGGTAGAAAATGGCTGCTTCATCCAGTTGCCCCACCGTGGCGCCATGACTGGCTTCGACTTCATCAGCGTAGATTTCCAATTCGGGTTTGGTGTCGATTTGCGCCCAGGGTGATAACAACAGGTTGGCGTTGGATTGCCGGACGCTGGACCCGTCAGCTCCAGGCCGGATCAGCGCCTTGCAATTGAACACGCCACGGCTGCGGCCACCGAGAACCCCACGAAAAAATTGCTCGCTACTGCAATCAGGGCTGGCGTGATCCACACTGATGTGATTGTCCACGTGCGTCGCCCCGTCGAGTACGAAGGCTCCCATGAATGCTGCGTGAGCATCACTTCCACCGAACACGGTTTTTAAATCGTGCCGGACCAGTCCGCCACCCAGGTCAAAACCCGCATAGCCGTAACGGCTTCCTTGTGCCTGCTCGATGCGGGTAGCACTCATGAGGACCGAAGTTTCCGCCTCGTTCTGGATACGCAGATGATCCAGCACCGCGTTCGTACCCAGCTCCAGGTGTACAAGCACGTTCAGGGCGCCGCCTGCGTCCGTCACGCTCTCAAACTGTTCCACCAGTTGCACCCGGGCGCCTTCGCCCAGCAACAGGAAAACACGAAAGTTGTGGATCGACGGCCCGGCATTACCGGACAGCGCCCAGCGCAACAGAATCGTGCCGGCATCCACCTGCCCATCAATGTGTATCACCAGGCCCTGGTCCAGCGCAGCGGTATTCAGCGCGGCAAAAGCCTGGGCAGACCCGCTGATATCAACCGACTCGATAAGCTTGCGAAGCAGGGGTTCGTACCGTTGCAGACCCTCGCTGAGTGAAAGTATGGTCACGCCTGGACGGTCTTTGCCTTCCTGCCGCATGAGAACGCCGTCGCAGATGTCGATCATGCAATCGGGATCTTCGATCAGGGCAGCTGGAAAAACAAGCTCACTGGCAACTTCATCCCCCGACTTGCCGCCAAGGGATGGATTGAGCTTCTCAAGCACACGCATGGGCGTGTACTTCCAGTCTTCATCCTTGCGATGCGGCAGGCCGTGCGTGCTCAATTGATCCGAAGCACGGAGCCTCAGTTCATCAAGCCACCGTGGACCACGGGCATGAACTGCGGAACGGAGAGACTCGCCCCATTGTTGGGCCAGTGCGCTCATGCCAACTCTCCTTTCATGCCCGCAACTCGACATCAAGTGGTTGAATTCCGCCTTGCTCAAGCCAGGCATAGCCTTGCTCTTCCAACTTCAGGGCAAGGTCTGCGCCCCCACTGGCGACGATCTTTCCGTCCGCCAGCACATGGACCCGGTCGGGCACTATGTGATCCAACAGGCGCTGGTAGTGGGTAATTACAATCATGGCCCGGTCTTCACTGCGCAAACGGTTTATCCCTTCTGCAACCAGGCGCAATGCATCGATATCGAGACCGGAGTCTGTTTCATCCAGGACCGCCAGCACGGGCTCCAGCACGGCCATCTGGAAAATCTCGTTGCGCTTCTTCTCACCGCCGGAAAAGCCTTCGTTGACTGCCCGGTGCAGCAGGTCATCGCTGATGTGCAGGATTTTGAGCTTCTCACGCACCAACTTCAGGAATTGCATGGAGTCCAGCTCCGGTTCGCCACGGTATTTACGTTGCGCGTTCAGTGCGGCGCGCAGAAAATAGGTATTGTTCACGCCCGGAATTTCCACCGGATATTGGAAGGCCATGAAGATTCCTTCGCAGGCTCTTTCTTCCGGTTTCAACTCCAGCAGGTTTTTACCCTTGAAAAGCACCTCACCCTGCGTTACTTCATACCCTTCGCGGCCGGCAATCACGTTGCCCAGTGTGCTTTTTCCAGCGCCGTTCGGGCCCATGATGGCGTGGACCTGTCCGGCTTCTATGGTGAAATCCAGCCCCTTCAAGATGGGCTTGCCACCCACGGTGACGTGAAGATTCTTAATTTCCAGCATTTTTATACTCTTCTCATTCATTTAATTTAACCAATCACTCATTCAAATTACCCAAGAAACCTCTGATCTGTTCATGGACGAAGTAGATTGCGAGCTAAAATGTTCAGATTCAAGGCGCGGATCGCGCTTAATAGCACCGCGATTGCAAAGATTCGAGGTTCCCTACCCCACTGCGCCTTCGAGGCTGACTTCCAGCAGGGCCTTGGCCTCCACCGCGAATTCCATTGGCAGTTCCTTGAATACCTGCTTACAGAATCCATCAACAATCAGGGACACGGCATCCTCTTCCGAGATTCCCCGTTGCAGGCAGTAGAACAACTGATCTTCACCAATGCGGGACGTAGTTGCTTCATGTTCCACTATTGCGCTGGGATTACTGACTTCTATGTAGGGAAAAGTGTGGGCGCCGCAACTCTTTCCGATCAGCATGGAGTCGCACTGCGTGTAATTTCGGGCGTTTTCCGCACTCCTGGCGATTCGCACCATGCCACGATAGGTGTTTTGTCCGTGACCGGCCGATATACCCTTGGAAATGATCTTGCTGCGCGTATTCCGGCCAATGTGAATCATCTTGGTGCCGGTATCCGCCTGCTGGTAATTATTGGTCAGAGCCACCGAGTAGAACTCGCCGACGGAGCTCTCGCCGCGCAAAATGCAGGATGGGTATTTCCAGGTAATCGCGGAGCCGGTCTCGACCTGGGTCCAGGAAATCCGGGACCGGTCACCACGGCAGTCGCCGCGCTTGGTCACAAAATTGTAGATGCCGCCGACACCGTTTTCGTCTCCCGGGTACCAGTTCTGCACAGTTGAGTACTTGATGTTGGCATCGTCCATGACCACCAGTTCCACCACGGCGGCATGCAACTGGTTTTCATCGCGCATCGGCGCGGTGCAGCCTTCGAGATAACTGACATGAGCGCCCTCTTCGGCAATGATCAGGGTGCGTTCGAACTGGCCTGTCTCGGCCGCGTTGATGCGGAAATAAGTGCTCAGTTCCATCGGGCAGCGTACGCCTTTTGGAATGAACACGAAGCTGCCGTCAGAGAACACCGCAGAATTCAGGGCTGCAAAAAAATTGTCACGCGAGGGCACCACCGTTCCGAGGTATTGCTTAACCAGCTCAGGATAATCAAGTACCGCCTCGGAAAAAGAACAGAAAATCACCCCTGCCTTTTTCAGTTCCTTGCGAAATGTGGTGCCCACTGAAACCGAGTCGAATACAACATCCACTGCCACGACACCGGCCAACCGGGCCCGTTCATGCAAGGGAACGCCAAGCTTTTCGTAGGTTTCCAATAATTTGGGGTCGACGTCATCGAGACTCTGGGGGCGGTCCTTGTCGGACTTGGGCGCTGAGAAGTAGGAAATGGCCTGGAAGTCTATCGGATCGATCTTCAAATGGGCCCAATCCGGCGGGGTCATTTCCAGCCAAATGCGATAAGCCTCCAGGCGCCAATCCAGCAACCATTGCGGCTCTTGCTTGCGGGCCGAAATCCAGCGGACAACGTCCTCGTCCAGGCCGGGCGGCACCGTTTCCGTTTCGATGTCGGTGACAAACCCGTGCTTGTACTTCTGCTGAACGAAATGATCAACAGATGGGGTATGTGCTGATGTGGTATCGATTTGGGGTTGTTCGCTACTCATTGGTTTATGTACTTCCTTCGGTTTACCGGACATTCAAAGTTGTAATGTTCAGCGGATTAGTGGTGATTTTCATTGGAGCCGACATTTCAGCCAGACTCACATCCTGCAGTGCTTGCGCCACGGCCACACTGATGCGCTGCCAGTTTCCCCGCAATTCGCAACTGTCTTCCTGAATGCACAAGCCCGGCTCAACGCTGCATTCGGTCATGGCAATCGGGCCTTCGATGGCCGCAATAACCTCAGCTACGCTGACATCACTGGCCGGGCGGCTGATACGGTAACCGCCACTGGCGCCCCTATAGGATTCGAGCAAACCTTCACCGGACAACAGCTTCAGCACCTTACTGGCAGTGGGAATCTCCACCCCCACCCGTTCCGCCAGGGCATGTGCGCTCAGCATTTCGCCATCCCGGGCAAGCTCAACCATCATCAGGATGGCGTAATCGGTCAATTTTGAAATCCTGAGCATTTCCTTCCCTTGTGCCAATTGGCGCCATTCAAGTTGGACTACCATAGTGTACCATATTGGTGCTATTTAAATTATCTCAAAATAACCAGACCCCCGTCCGGAGCGCAAAGCGGTATCAGTCCTGTTTAACGCCCATTCTTAGGAACAGCGGTGGTCAGCATTTTTGAACCTGACCCCAAGCTGCGGCAGAATATCAACATGAGTATTCCAAGCGACCCTCGAATGCGCCAGGCTGCCACATGGGCCGCCGATAAACTGAGCCTGGATCAGGTCAAGCTGGAACCCGTTTCCGCGGATGCCAGTTTCCGGCGTTACTTTCGATTCAATACGGCTGATCGCAGCCTCATACTCATGGATGCCCCTGCGGATAAAGAGACTTCCGCCCCGTTTGTCGATATTGCCCGTCGATTGCGCCAGGCCGGGATAAATGCCCCTGAAATCCTTCATTTTGATCTCGAGCTGGGCTTCGGGGTACTTGAAGATTTTGGCGATACTCTTTATCGCAGCATTCTCGATGAACAATCTGTGGATGAACTGTTCCCATCTCTGTTCACAACGCTGGAAGGCATGGCCCGCAAGGTAGATGCCAGCACATTACCAGTCTATGACACACTGCAACTGCAACTCGAAATGGAGTTATTTCCGGATTGGTATCTAAGCGTGCACCGGAAGCGCTCATTTTCCAGCGCAGAGCGGCTCCTGTGGAATGAAACCAGCGCCAGCCTCATTCGTTCCGCCAGGGAACAGCCTCAGGTATTCGTACACCGAGATTTTCATTCCTGCAACATTCTAATGACCGAGTCGGGGAGTCCCGGAATCATCGATTTTCAGGATGCTGTTAAGGGCCCACTGAGTTACGACTTCATATCCTTACTTTGGGACCGTTATATCGATTGGCCAAGGGAGCGCCTGGAAACCTGGATGAAGGATTATCACGCCCAGCTGAAACCGGGATGCGACCTCGTAACATGGATACGGTGGTGTGATCTGATGGGGTTGCAAAGAAACCTGAAAATTGTCGGCATATTCGCACGCCTGAATTACCGCGACGGCAAAGAAGCCTACCTCAAAATGATTCCACGATTCTATGGATATTTGCTCGAGGTACTTGCTCGCTATCCCGAATTCAGGGAATTTCATCAATTTCTGGAGCAGCACGAATGCGCGCCATGATCCTGGCCGCGGGCCGCGGTGAGCGCCTGCGACCCCTGACCGATTCCCTGCCAAAGCCGCTGGTAGAGGTCGGCGGAAGACCTCTGATCGAACACCACATACAGGCCCTGGCCGATGCAGGCTTCAGGGAAATTGTCATTAACCAGGGCCACCTCGGAAACATGTTGCCGCCGGCGATAGGTGACGGCAGCCGCTGGAACATCGCCATCCATTGGTCTGACGAGCAACCCGAAGCCCTGGAAACCGGCGGTGGAATTTTCAAGGCCCTGTCCCTGCTCGGTTCGGGGCCATTCCTGGTGGTAAACGGCGATATCTGGACGGATTACCCCTATGCACGCCTGCGCTCTATTAAATGTGACCAGGCCCACCTGGTGATGATCCCGAACCCGCCACAGAACCCCGCAGGTGACTTTTCCCTTCTGCAGGCGAGAATCCGCAACAAAGGTGAAAACAAGCTGACGTTCAGCGGTATCAGCGTTTATCACCCCCGCCTGTTCGACGGTTGCAAGCCAGGGAAATTTTCAGTCGTTCCATTGCTGCGCTCCGCTATGGAAAACTACCTCGTCACCGGAGAGGAATACGATGGTATCTGGGAGGACATAGGAACGCTGGAAAGACTGGAATCAATCCGTGGTTAATATGCGTGAAGGCCAGCAAAGCAGGGGTCAGGTTCAGTGAACCTGACCCCTGCTTTACTTACCCCGGTCTTTCTGGCTAAAGCGCCTTGAACACCGCATCCAGCGTATCTTTGGCATCACCAAACAACATGCGTGTATTGTCCTCAAAGAACAGTGGATTTTGCACACCAGCGTAACCGGTAGCCATGCTGCGCTTAAGCACAATGGTCGTTTTGCTCTTCCAGCATTCCAGCACCGGCATGCCACCGATCGGCCCATCGAGATCAGTCAATGCCGAGGGGTTAACGATATCGTTGGCGCCGATAACGACTGAAACATCAACTTTCGGGAAGTCTTCATTGACTTCATCCATTTCAAAAACGATGTCATAGGGCACCTTGGCCTCCGCCAACAGAACATTCATATGACCCGGCATTCGCCCGGCAACCGGATGAATGCCAAAGCGGACATTGACACCCTCGGCACGCAATTCTTTGACAATCTCATAAACGACATGCTGAGCCTGGGCCACGGCCATGCCATACCCGGGGATTATCATTACTTCACCGGCATTTTTGAGTAATGCTGCCGTTGCTTCAGCATCAATGGGAATGACCTCACCCTGCTGCTCACTCGTTGCCGCCGTACTGCCACCACCGGTACCGAATCCACCGGCGATCACCGCAAAGAACTTCCGGTTCATCGCACGGCACATGATGTAGCTCAGGATGGCGCCACTGGAACCGACCAGTGCACCGGTAACGATCAGCAGATCATTATTCAACATGAAACCCGTCGCAGCGGCTGCCCAACCGGAGTAACTGTTGAGCATGGACACCACCACCGGCATATCCGCGCCGCCAATCGCCAGTACCATGTGCATGCCAAACAACAAGGCGATAACCGTCATAATGAGGAGCGGAAGCATGCCGCCGCCTGCCGCTGAGGCCAGCACAAAATCGCGCGCAAACCAGATCGCAGCAATCAACAACAGGAGGTTTAACCAGTGCCTTCCCGGCAAGGTCAGCGGCTGACCGCCGATACGGCCCGACAACTTGCCGAATGCGATCACAGAGCCCGAAAATGTCACGGCCCCGATCAGGATGCCGATGTAGGTTTCGATGTCATGTACGGTCAGCTCAACGCCCACAAGATGCGAGTTGGGATCCATGAAGTTGGCGAAGCCAACAGCTACCGCTGCGGCACCCACCAGGCTGTGCAGGATGGCAACGAGTTCCGGCATCTGGGTCATTTTCACACGACGCGCTGCCAGCAGCCCGATGCTGCCGCCAACCACCAGTGCTGCAAACAGGATGGTGTAATTCTGCGTGATCACACCCAGCATCGTCGCAATCAGCGCAATCAGCATGCCGGAAATGCCGTACCAGTTGCCCCGCCTCGCTGTTTCCTGGTCGGAAAGACCGCCCAGGGCAAGAATGAAAAGAATGGTCGCTACTATGTATGACGCGCTGATAATTCCATCGATATTCATGATGACCTCATTTCCTGAACATTTCGAGCATGCGATGCGTGACCGCAAAACCACCCACAATATTGATACTCGCAATCAACACGGTTCCAGCAGCTATCCAGGTGATCAGCTCAATACCCGAACTGATCTGCAGCAATGCGCCGATAATAATGATGCTCGATATCGCGTTGGTGACACTCATTAGCGGCGTGTGCAACGCCGCCTTCACATTCCAGATCACCATGTAGCCAATAAAACATGCCAGCACGAATACCGTGAAGTGCGCCATGAATGAAGGTGGTGATACAGCCCCCATGCCCAGCAGCGCAAGTCCGGCAATTACCATGCCGACAATCGGCCCAAATACGGACCGCCTGGTTTCTTCCACCTTCGGCGTAGATGCAGACACCGGTTCTACCTTGCGTGGCGCCGCGGAAAGTTTCGGCGCCGGCGGTGGCCAGGTGGTTTCTCCATCCTTGCAGACGGTTGCACCACGTATGACTTCATCTTCCATATCGACAACGATTTGACCGTCTTTTGCAGGCGTCATGTCGGCCAGCAGGTGACGTAAATTGGTCGCGTACAACTGGCTGGATTGCGTCGCCAGCCGGCTCGGAAGGTCCGTATAACCTATGAGCGTGACGCCGTTGTGCCGGATCACCTTGTCGGCTTCAGTCAGTTCGCAATTGCCACCCTGCTCCGCAGCCAGATCAACAACGACGCTTCCGTCTTTCATCGATTCGACCATTTTGGCCGTAATCAAGCGCGGCGCCGGCTTACCCGGAATCAGCGCCGTGGTGATGATGATATCTACGTCCCTGGCCTGCTCGGCAAACAGGGCCATCTCGGCCTTGATGAACTCCTCGCTCATGACCTTGGCATAACCGCCCTCCCCCGATCCGTCTTCATCTTCAAAATCCAGCATCAGGAACTCGGCATCCATGCTTTCAATCTGTTCCTTGACCTCGGGCCGGGTGTCGAAAGACCGAACGATCGCGCCCATGCTCTTGGCGGTACCAATGGCTGCCAGTCCGGCAACACCCGCACCGATGACCAGCACCTTGGCAGGTGGCACTTTGCCGGCAGCAGTGATCTGGCCGGTAAAAAAGCGCCCGAAGTGCTGAGCCGCCTCTACAATGGCCCGGTAGCCCGCAATATTCGCCATGGAACTCAAAGCGTCCATTTTCTGGGCACGGGAAATTCGCGGAATACTGTCCATGGCCAGAGCCGTAACACCTTGCTCGGTAAGCTGCTGCAAGAGCTCAGGATTCTGTGCCGGCCAGAGGAAACTGATCAGGGTCTGTCCCGCTTTGAGGCGCGCTGCCTCACCATCATCAGGACCGCGCACTTTGAGAATAATGTCGGAACTGCTCCAGATTTCATCCGCAGAGGCAGTGACGGTACAACCCGCCGTCTTATATGCTGTATCGGAAAAACTCGCTGCGGCACCAGCACCGGACTCAATCGCAAGCTCAAAGCCCATCTTGATTAACTGGGTGGCCACATCTGGTGTTGTGGCGACGCGCTTTTCGCCCGCATATATCTCTCTCGGTACACCGATTCTCATGAGAAATCTCCAAATATTTTGCTGTTTACAGCCTGATGTTGTGCATCATAAATGATCGTTGGCAATGGCCGTATTCATGGATGTCCAAATCAAACGTGAGCATACCTGCAAAACGCGGCAGCGAAAAGATGCAGGTCAATAAAATCTGGAATTTACGCGGGTTAAGGGGGGTCAGAGAACCCCGGGTGGACGAAAAATTAGTTTGTGCTTAGTGTTGTAGTGTGGTATAACACCTTTACACACAATGAAATTGAGGAAGATGGTATGAGATATTTGCGCCTGTTGGCCGTCGGGACTGCTTCGTTACTGTTTGTAGCAGCTTGCAACAAGACCGGGGACAGCCCCGAAGTAGCGGTGGAAAAAACGGCTAACACCCTGTTTGATTACGTCCCTGCTGACACACCCTACCTGGCGGGAAACCTCCAGCCCACACCCGATGAAGTCATCGATGTATTCCTGCAGCGATTTCAACCCATACTTGAGTCCGTTCAGAACGAATTGGGCAAAACGAGGCAGCAACTGGAAGAGAAAGCAGCTGCGCATGACGATGATGACTTGAGACTGGCCAACGCCGTTCTGCAGGAATTCGATGGAAAGCTCAACCGGCAGGGAATGGAGAGCCTGGGCTTTGACCTTCGTTCACACAAGGTCGTGTATGGCATGGGTGTGTTCCCGGTCATACGAATTGGCCTGTCGGACGCCACGGCCTTACGCGCAACCATCCAACGCGTACTGGACAGGGCAAAGATCAATTCGTCAGAATTGGAATACCAGGGCGTTTCATACTGGCGACTTGCTGAAAGTGATTCTGCTGATGCGCCCATAGGCATCTACATTACAATCCTTCCCGACCACCTGGCAGTGAGTATTTTCCCCCCGGTGGCTGAGGCGCAAATATTGCCCGCTTTTCTCGGCCTGGAAATGCCTTCCGACTCCGATGCGGCCAGCCGCCTGGCCGAGCTAAACGCAGAACACGGATATTCTTCCTTCGGATCGGGCATCCTGGATCTGGACCGGATGGTTGAGGAATTCATCAGCCCGGATTCGATTATCGCCCAGATAGCCGCGGCAAATGGCGCCTTTGACCCGACAAACATGACAGCGGAATGCAAAGCTGAAATTCGCGGCATCGTCAGCAATGCGCCACGGATGACCGTGGGCGTCCAGGAGCTGACTGCATCTGCCATCGCCATTCAATACCGGATTGAAACCAAAACAACACTGGCGCAACGACTCGCCGGGCTGGTCGCAGACATTCCTGCTGCGAACCCGTTATCGAAACGGATTCTTGAATTCTCTTTCGGTCTGCGCCTGGGCGCAGTGCGCGATTTTCTGAGAGAAAAGGCTGCCGCCATCATGGAAAATCCATATCAGTGCGAGCAGCTTCAAGCAATCAACCAAGGCGCAGCAGAAGCATACACGCAGCTGAACCAGCCCATGCCTCCCCTAGTGAACAACCTCCGCGGCCTGCGCCTGAGTTTGAGTGAATTAACCGAATCGGAATCGATGCCGGTCAGCGGCAAAGGCCTGATCGCGGTTCACGTGGACAAGCCTGAAATGTTCGTCGGCATGGCACAGATGTTCGTGCCGGACCTGTCTGAACTTGCTTTGGCAGCTGGCGAGCCTCCTGTTCAATTGCCAAGCACATTAATACCCATTCCGAATATGGTCGCCTTCGCCGCCCTGTCAGATGAGGCGATCGGTCTTTCAATCGGCGAGGGTGAACAAGACTCCTTACTTGAGTTCCTGAATGAAGAAGCAGGCCCCAAAGGGACCTTCATCTCGTTTGGGTATGACATGACGGCCTATATCGATTATGCCCAAAAACTGGGAAATCGGTATGAATCAGCAGCTGACGATAGCAGCGGATATGATTCCGAACACGAAGCAGTATATCAATCAATGGAAGATATCAGCACATCAGTCCAACAGGCGATCAAGGCATTTTCCGACCGCAGCTACACGTCCTTCAAATTCACCCCCGAAGGATTTGAAACCGATACCAGAGTGACCTTCAAGTAAACAAGCGCCCGGGATCCCACAGCTGGGGTCAGGTTACCGAACCTGACCCCAGTCCGGAGCGCGAAGCGGTTTCAGCCTAGCCCGCATAGTTCACCAAGGCGGACGACATAATGAACATTATCCTTTAAATTCACTATCTTGCAGTACATTTTTGCGATTTCCTGATTTACAGTTTGTCGTATCTGGTTTTTACTAAATTATTTAGTAATTTTAATGAAATGCATTCATAATTTGGAATTGGAAAATAATACTAAAGTGTACCGCTGCCGGTTTGTCGCCTGATTGCACGGCGAACACTGGTGAAATCAACCGACAATTCGGGCTAGTTTATCGCCAAAGAATTAATAACGGAAATGTTTGATCTTTTCGCCTTTATGGCCCAGGTCGGTCATGGCTTCAATGCCGATCTGGAGGTGCAGCTGAACCCAGTCCTGCGTGACTTTCTTGTCTGATTCCTCGGTCTTCACTCCATCCGGCGTCACCGGCACGTCGGATACCAGCAACAGGGCGCCACGGGCAATTTCATTGGCATGTCCGACAATAAACAGAGTAGCTGTTTCCATGTCAATTCCAATGCAGGTCATTTGATGCAGTTTGGCGTGAAACGCTTCATCGTGCTCCCACACTCGACGATTGGTTGTGTAGATCACACCAGTCCGGTAATCGACATCATGAGCCAGGATCTTGTCGGATACGAATTTGTGCAGTTTGAATGAAGGCAGGGCCGGAACCGCCTCCGGGAAGTAATCGTTGCTCGTTCCTTCTCCCCGGATCGCTGCAATGGGCAGAATGAAGTGTCCGATTTCAGTGGATTTCTTCAGGCCACCGCATTTACCGAGGAATAAAACACCCTTGGGCGAAATTGCAGACAACAGGTCCATGATGGTGGCCGCGTTACTCGAGCCCATGCCAAAGTTGATGATGGTCAAACCATCATCATTGGTGGCGGCCTGCATGGTTCGGTCCTCACCATAAATCTTGCAATTGAATTGATTGGCAAAATCCCGAACGTAGTTGCCGAAATTGGTCAACAGGATGTATTCACCGAAGCGGCTCAACGACATACCCGTGTACCTGGGCAACCAGTTACGGGTGATTTCGAGCTTGTTGAGCATTTTCATGACCGTTTTCTTTCCTTTTTTGAACCCGAGCCAGTATAGCAATTTAAGATCGGGTTCAGATTCTGCGAACCTGACCCCGATTTCGCCTACTCCGATTTTATTTCTACCTGGAGGAAAGAATTTCCCGTGCCAGTGGAACCGTGATCCTGCGTTTGGCCACAAATGCCGCATCTTTGAGTTGATCGAGTAATCCAAGCAAAGAACGCATGTCCCGTTTACTGTGCTTGATCAGATAATGCTGCACGTCCAGCGGTAACTCAATCCCCGTTGCCCGGGCGCGTTGTTGCAGAACCTGAAGCTTTACCTCGTCATCCGGTAAACGAAGTTTCATCCGTATTCCCCAGGCCAGCCTGGACCGCAGATCGGGCAGTTCAAATTCAAGCGAAGAAAGATTCAGGCGGCTACTCACCACCAGGCGGCCATTCGCTGCATGAACTTCATTGAAGCACCGGAACAAGGCCTGCTCCCAAGCGGACTTGCCGGCAATGGTTTCAAGATCATCCACGCAAACGACATCCAGCCCTTGAAGGCCATCAAGGCCGGCGGCAGCCTCATCCGGCAGATGCTTCAGAGCAATGTAAAAAGCACCCAGGTCCATTTTCCTTGCCTGGTGGCAAAGCGCATTCAGCAAATGCGATTTTCCAGAGCCTTCCGGCCCGGATAGAAACAGGCTGCCACCCGGTTCCTCCAACATTTGTCTGAGGGCAAGTACGACATTTTTATTGGGGCCGGAGACAAAATCTTCGAACCGGTCCGGTCTCCCGGGCTCCAATTGCAGGGGAATCTGAGGTGAAAACAGCACGGGAACTCCTCTACGGAAAATCAGCCATGAAAAAGCGCGAAATCACCCAGGGAAGCTCTGATCTATTCATGAACTCGTATCTTACATCCAAAATACCCGGCTTCTGTGTTGCAAATCTCGGCAATTGCTCCCGGCATGGCTCTCGACAATTGCTCCTGCATTGTTCTCGACAATTGCTCCTGCATTGTTCTACCTTCGCCCATCCATGGGCTTGTACCTTCGCCCATCCATGGGCTTGTACCTTCGCCCATCCATGGGCTTGTACCTTCGCCCATCCATGGGCTTGTACCT
>Ga0114950_10000151_pt1 | contig 41210 bp, 36 predicted proteins | sample N075metaG_FD_83503 | JGI IMG/M metagenome (GOLD analysis project Ga0114950, IMG submission 83503) | Deep subsurface microbial communities from Kermadec Trench to uncover new lineages of life (NeLLi) - N075 metaG | ecosystem: Environmental > Aquatic > Marine > Ocean trench > Sediment | place...
AGGTTCTAAACGTGCCGATTCCCCATGATTGTCTCGACGGGTTTCACGGCGCCTTCTGGCGGCGTCCCCATGCTTATCTTGATCCTGCCATACGTTCCGGAATATCCAGCTATGCACTCATGCCTCCGGAGGATCTGGAGGAAGGATTAAGAAAGCTTGTGGCTGACCTGGCCAGCGGAACCTGGGAAGCGCTGCACAAGGACCTCCTGGATCTCGAGGAAATTGATCTTGGCTACCGGTTAATCGTTGCTGGTATTAGCGAGGATGAATCGGAATATTGACCCAGGATAAGACTGAATTGACCCTCTATGTCAGATTCGTCGGCAAGTTTGCCGGGTTGAAACAAGTTCGGCGGGGCGTTGCGCAATGGTTAAAATTCAAAGCTATCAATCGTAGTCCTGTTCCTTATAATACTGCCGCACATGATTCGCTACTCTAGCAGCTTGCTAGATCCCCTCAGCTATTAGTTAATTCCAGGATTTGAAAATGAAGTTACTGATTCAATTTGTTCTGCTGCTATCGTTCCTTACCACCCAATCTGTGTTTGCCGACCATCATGAAAAGGATGGAATGATGGAAACACCGACGGCGGAACGAAAAATGATTCTCTCGATTGATGCGAAAATCACCCACATTGATGTTGAGTCACGGCAAATTAGCCTCACCGGACCACAGGGTGAAACGGTTACGCTTCACGCCGGTCCGGAAGTTGCCAGGTTCGAAGAACTCTCTATTGGAGATACCGTTACGGCTACCTACCTCACTTCTATCGTCGCAGAGTTACGCGAGCCCACTGAAGAAGAAAAGGCACAACCTTTTGTTGAAGTAACAGATCAGGTCCGGGCTGCATCAGACGATGCTCCAGGCGGGGCAGTCGCCAGGGTAATTCGGGCGGTTTGTACCATTGAAGGCATGAATCGCATTACCCGAACAGTCACCATTCTGGATGCTCGCGATCGAATCCATATAATCGGCGATATCCAACCTGAAACTTTTACGATGATAAGCCTCGGGCAAAAAGTGATTATCACCTATACCGAAGCAGTTGCCCTGACTTTGGAGAAGAAATCCTAAACTCCCTCAAGGCGCTGGTGCTGGTTGAGGGGGATTTATCCCGGCTTTCTCGCCAGGAGCACAAAGCGATCAGTCTTGCCTCGAACGGATGGGTCGAAGACACTCTTGTCGCGGGTGTCTTCGGGATGACTCAAAAGGTTGCTCTCTTCGATTTTGAACCCGGTTTTTTCCAGTATTTCACGAACGATATCAACGTTGATTCGATGCAGTGATGCATTGTCGTTGCCGGCGTTGCCCTGGTGGTCGATAACACCGAATACGCCATTCGGCTTCAGGATTGAAAAGATGATTTTTGCAGTGCCGGTTGCAGCATCTGGCCCGGCACCATTGTAGATGTCGTGGAAATTGAGTGCGGTGATAACCGCATCAACGCTGTTTTCACCCAACCCCATTTCTGCAATTTCCTTGTTGAGTCTCTCCACATTGGCGAGCCTGCCATTGCTAAGCCTGGCCGAGATTGCTTTTTCGTTCGCGCCATCCCTGAATTGCAAAATCCTGGCAGGATTCTGGGCGTAAACCTTGCCTTCATTACCGACTGCAAGTGAGAGCACCTCGGTGTAATACCCCCCTGCGGCAAATAGATCGACAACGGTCATGCCATCTCCGATGGTGAGGAATTCAAGTACCTGTGAAGGCTTTCGACCTGCATCACGAGCACGATCTTTTTCTGCCCTTGAGTCGCTGGCAAGTGCCATTTCAAGTTTCGCTGCTGCGGACTCATGATGGTCGGCATAGCCGGGTAAAACAGGGAGTAAAAGAATCATAAATGCGATGGATAGTCTGAGAAACATGGGGTCTGCTCCGTGAAAGGTTGTTGTCAGTGCACGCTTTTTTGTTGGTACGGGTTCATTACAACTCAAGATACGCGGAATACAGGTTTTTACAAGTTGCCAACAATCAAGCATGATGCTGCTGATTATTTTTTAAAAATGACGTGGCAATTTTGACACTGAATTCGGAGGTGATCCCTGAAGGCAATTGAGCACAGTTTGCTACTTAGAGCATTAATACTAACGAGTCTCATCCTGTTTGGATTCTTTCTTATCACAGAACGCGGCCTGTTATCGCTTACGCTGGAGAGCGATCGAAGCAATATTTCAACAATTATCCTGACGCTCTATGCTTTGCTCAGTCTGCATTGGCTGTATCTGGTGCTACAGCTTTCTGCTGATCAAAAGGCCCTGGATGAGACACGATCCTATTTTGAAGGCGCCCGGTTCCTGAGCCTCAGGGAAGATCGTGTTTGTATTAACGACAAGGTGCTTGAGCCCGGCATCTTTTCGGATTATCTCAAGGACTTGATCAAAAAGTCGGAAAACACATCAGGCCATGAGATAGATCACGGCATTCTGCTGGAAGCGTTAGGCGAGCGCTTGATGGCTAAATACGCATTCGGTCACTACGCTAGTGACATGCTTTTAAAATTTGGATTGCTGGGTACGATTATCGGTTTCATTATGATGCTCAAACCCGTGGGTGAGTTAACAGACTTCGACCCGAATGTTTTGCAACAATTGTTAGGGCAGATGAGCGGCGGTATGGCTGTCGCGCTGTTTACGACGATATCGGGCCTGGTAACCAGTACTTTGCTTGCATTGCAGTATCAATTAATTGATGCGGGTGCGATTCGTTTTATTGACCGGGTGGCAGTTTCTGTTGATGTGATGGTAATACCGATGTTAACGTCAGAGGATCAATCTTCATGAGGGTAAGGCGGCGATTCTATCGAACTGACGTGGGTACTGACGGCTTTACCGACCTGCTCTTTAATGCCTTGCTGGGTTTCGCTTTCATGTTTTTTATTGCTTTCATGTTGATTGCCCAGCCGGAACACACCGGGAAGGTTGATTCCAAGGCGGAATTTATTATTACTATATCCTGGCCTGATAATCATCCGGATGATATCGATGTTCTGGTTGAAGACCCGCGTGGACAGGTGATCTGGTTCGACAACAAGGATACAGAGGTGATGCACCTGGATCGCGATGACAGAGGTAGTTTTCACGATCAACTAATAATCAATGGCGAGAAAATTTCCAATGTCATTAACCAGGAGACGGTATCCTTGCGAGCCTGGATCCCTGGTGAATATGTCGTCAATATTCTCCACTATAAGGCGAACTACAAGGAACCGGTACCCGTCACCGTCAAGGTTGAAAAATTAAACCCAACGGTAACGCTGGTTTATTACGGCGTACATAAGCTCGATCATGTAGGCCAGGAAATCACTGCTATACGGTTTGAACTGGATGCATCCGGGCAACCCATCAGGCTAGGCAGTTTACAGAAATCTCTGCTTAGCCGGGTTGGGACAAAAGGATAGTGTCAACTCAGCTACTGGCGATTGCATACGCACTTGTTGCAGCGTTGCTGCTCAATATCTGGATCGCTACCCGGTGGAGCACAGGCTTCAAGGCATCCATTATTTTACTGACAAGCCTGCTGTGTGTTGGCATTTACCTGGGCTTGCGTGACTTGCAGGGGTGGCCCACGACAGATCCAATGCCTGAATCATTTCGCTTGTTGTGGGCAAAGATCGACGAGCCCGACAAAACGACCATCAGTGAGGGCCGTATTTTTTTATGGGTCCAGGAACTCGATGTTGCCGATCGCATCAAAGGGCAACCGCGTGCTTACAGTTTGCCGTTTCAGGCAGACCTGGCAGAGCAAGTAGAGTCTGCCCTAAAAAAGGTGGGAGAGGGTGCCGTGCTAAATGGCAGGATGACTCGTGGTCTGTTGAAAGAAGAATCCATGGATGAAACTCAATCGCCTGACAAGCAAATGCTGGATAACGGAGATTCGGGTGCCGCCGGTCTGGGTGACGGCCGAATACTCCTGGAGTTTACCGAAATGCCAAAGACTCCCCTGCCTGCCAAAGCGATCTAGTGAGTCTACTGCGCCGCCGCTTTATCCTCGTTAGCACGGGAAACGACATAGGCATGAATCCGGTTTGCGTCACCTTCATCGATTAGGTCAGCGAAACTTGCCATGCCGTTGACGGCGAGCACGCCATCCAGAACAATTTTATTGAATATCTCATGTTTAGCCCCGGACATCAGGCGCAGATCAGGAATCACGCCCCCCGCTTTGACGGCCAACCCGTGACAAACGGCGCAAGTCTCGTGATAGAGGCGCTCGCCGCGATTGATATCCTCTGCCGATGCTTGAAGATCAGGTTGCTCAGGAATAGATCGATCAATCACCGTGGGTGCCGGTAATTCGACATTGCCATTTAACTTAAAGACAAGTAACTTGCCAAAATTGCCGTACTTGACAGACGCTAGATTGGGCACTTCGCCCGAGAAAAGATCACCACCACCGGTGCCTGCCAGAATCGCAACATATTGCACACCATCAATCTGGTAACTGACAGGCGGCGCCAGAAATGAAGTATAGGCATTGAAGGTCCACAGCAGTTCTCCGTCGTCAGCATTGAAAGCATTGAACTCACCCAGTGAATTACCCTGGAATAGCAGTCCGCCTTTGGTTGCAAGCAAGCCACCATTCCAATAGTGAAGCTGTTCCACTGCCCATGCTTCCTTTCCCGTTAGTGGGTCAAATGCTTTAAGAATGCCCCTTGCTTTCGGGGGGTCCCCTGCATCCGCCATCACCTGCACAATTCGACCCAGTTCGATACCGGTGTTCCAACCACCAACGACGCGTTTGTATGTGCCGGTATTTTTCCATTCATCATTCATGGCGTAAGCGAGAGGACTTTCCATCGCGGGGATATACATCAAACCCTTTTCCTTGTCGTAAGACATGGCTTGCCAGTTATGACCGCCAAGGGGGCCCGGGAGGATCCATTTAGTTTCTGTAATATAGTCAAGGGCGGGATCTTCTACTGGTCGTCCTGTCTCCATGTCCACATGAGTCGCCCAGTTTGCGGCGACATATTTGTGCGCACGAAGCAGTTCACCGTTAGATCGGTCAATGACGTAGAAGAATCCATTTTTGGGCGCCTGCATCAGGACCTTTCGCTCGACGCCATCAACTTCCATATCGGCGAGAACCATATCCTGTACAGCGGTATAGTCCCAGTTATCCCCCGGGGTGGTCTGGTAATACCATTTCATCCTGCCGGTGTCTGCATCAAGGGCAACAATTGACGACAGAAACAGGTTATCTCCTCCGCCCGGTGAACGGATTACCCGGGTCCAGGGTGAACCATTGCCCACGCCGATATAGACATTGTTGAAATCAGGATCATAAACGATGGAATTCCAGACGGTGCCGCCGCCACCGATCTTCCACCATTCACCGCCTTTCCATGTCTTTGCCGCCATTTCCATTTCAGGGTGTTCAAAGGGCAACGAAGGATCTCCGGGAACGGTATAGAAACGCCATACCTGTGCACCTGTTTCTGTGTCATAAGCAGTCACATAACCGCGAACGCCGTATTCGGCGCCGCCATTACCAATAAATACCTTGCCGTTAGCAACCCGTGGTGCACCGGTGATGGTGTAGTCCCGCTCCCGGTCGATTAATGTATTCACTTCCCATAGCTGTTTTCCGCTGGCCGCATCCAGTGAAATCAAACGACCATCCAGGCTTGCAACATAGACACGGCCCTTATAGACCGCAACGCCACGATTGACCACATCGCAACACGCTTTACGAGCCCAGGCACCCGGGACCTTTGGATCGAATGACCAGATTTCCTCTCCCGTGACTGCATTGAACGCATAGACTCGACTCCAGGCGCTCGATACGAACATCATATTGTCAACGATGATGGGCGTTGCCTCCAGTGCGCGATTGCTGCGCATATCTACAAACCAGGCCAACCCTAACTTTGAAACCGACTCTGTATTAATCTGGTCGAGGGGAGAAAAACGTTGTTCTTCGTAGGTTCGGCCATAGGCTAACCAATTACCGGGTTCCTTATCGGCATTGTTAATACGTTCTTCGTCAATCAGCCCGATAGTGGGTACAAATTCGATCGCTGTGTTTCCAACTTCGGTCGTCTCTTCTATCGGTTGCTGTGAATTGTTCGTTAAATTGTTCGATAAATTGTTTGATAAAAGAATCGCGATGACAACAGTGATCACTGCTGCCAGGATCAAAGCATTCCGGGTGACGGGTTTCATGAGATTTTCTCCTTTATTTTTTATTATCTAGGTTGCATTGACTGCTTGCAAACGAACTTCTGCTCAAGTGTAATCAGCGGCCGCTCTGCCACTATATTGGTCTGCGAAATGTGTGTACTAAATGTACCCACAAAATGCGAAAATCGGCTACCGCTACTTTCTATTTACTAAACCCTGATGAGTGAAGCACGGCGTTCGTTTGATTCAACTACTGAAACACCCGCAAGGACGATCGTCACCCGTGCACGCGGCTGGAGCCGTTTTCTGCTGGTCGTCCTGGCATTGCATATACCGTTGTTCTTCTACCCGATTCTTCGTCTCTGTGGCTGGTTAGCGCTACCGCTGTGGTTAACCGTACTGGTATTTGTCCCGCTGGCGAGTAGCCAAATCGTCAGTCGATTGTATCTGCGTCATAACCGTTCCCGGTGGGCGAGGTGGACAAGGCTTACATCAGATTTCTGGCTGGGCATCAGTCCACTGGTGTTGATCGTTTTGTTGTTTTTCGAGTTGCCAGTGCTGGCAGGACTGGTGACGCCTGAAACAGCAGCATTGAGTATCATCAGCATCGGTTTGTTATGCGGCATGTTTGGGTTGATCGTCGCCATGGTACCCGTGGTGAAAAAGATAGAGTTCAGTTCCCCTAAACTTAAGTCACCTGTTCGCTTCGTACAGATAACTGACGTACATATTGGTTCGCGGAGTCATTTGTTTCTTGAAAAAATCGTTCGCAAGATCAATCGGTTAGAGCCCGATTTTGTCTGCATTACCGGCGACTTTATCGATGCAGCGGGGGTGCCTGAGTTGGAATTAAAGTCGCTGACAAGCATTGCCGGACCTGTCTATTTTAGTATAGGCAACCACGAAAAATATGAAGACCTGGATGAGATTCTTAAGCGACTGCAGAATCTGGGCGTTGTATCGCTGAGGAATGACCAGGTCCTGTTCCGGGATGACATACAGATTATTGGGATCGATGATATGGACGATGCCATGCAGGTGAAGAGGCAGCTTCAAAATATTAACGTCAACAACAATGCTTTTGTGGTTTTAATGTACCATAGGCCGCGAGGGCTAGAGGCTGCCGCTGAAGCTGGCATTGATTTGATGCTGAGCGGTCACACCCACAACGGCCAGATCTTTCCCTTCAATCTTGTGGTTGGCCGGGTTTTCGACAGGGTGAAGGGAATGTATCAGCATGGGAAGACCCGGCTTTATGTTTCCCAGGGAACAGGTACCTGGGGTCCGGTGATGCGATTCGGCACGCAGAGCGAAATAACCCTGTTTGAGATAAAGGATAGTTGATTGACACAGAGGAATGACGAGATGTCGTTGGAAAACTTCCGCGAGGAAACGAGATCATGGTTGGACAACAACTGTCCGGAATCGATCAGGACTCCGATGGCGCCTGATGAATATCCCGGTGGTGGTAAAAGGGCGACGTATAAGAATCCGGATACAAAATTATGGATGGATCGTTGTGCGGAGAAGGGATTCACTGCACCAATATGGCCAAAGGAATATGGTGGTGCCGGATTGACGGCAGAAGAACACCAGGTCTTGCGCCAGGAAATGTCGCGTATTAATGCCAGGCAGCCATTGGTTGGTATGGGGCTTTCAATGATTGGTCCTGCGTTGCTGGAATATGGAACCGATGAACAAAAAGCTGAACACCTGCCAAAAATCAGTTGTGGTGAAATATGGTGGTGTCAGGGATACAGCGAACCTAATTCAGGTTCTGATCTTGCCAGTATTCAAACCAAGGCGGTCATCGATGGCGATGAATATGTCATTAACGGGCAAAAGGTCTGGACATCGGGTGCTGATAATGCGGATTGGATTTTCTGCCTGGTCCGCACTGACCCGGAAGCGCCAAAACACAACGGAATTACTTTCATCCTTTTCAGCATGGATCAACCCGGGGTGACCGTAAAACCAATAAAGCTGATTAGCGGCATGTCGCCCTTCTGTGAGACTTTTTTTGAAGACGCTCGCGCCTCGCGAAAAAATGTGGTGGGCACGGTTAACGATGGCTGGACAGTTGCAAAACGACTGCTTCAATATGAACGTACAATGATCGGTGGTGGCGCAGGTGGTGGCCAGCGATCCAGGCCACTGAAAGATCTGGCGATTGAATATATCGGGTTAGATAACGGGAAACTATTCAACGATAGCCTGCGCAGTAAAATCATTCAGCAGTCCATGAACGATCGCTGTTTTGGCATGACCGTCAGGCGCAATGTGGCAGAATCGAAGTCCACAAAGGCGCCCAGTTTTGTCTCGTCGATGTTTAAGCTCTATGGCACGGAACAAAACAAATCGCGATATGAACTCATGCTGGAATCAATGGGCTCACAAATGCTTGGCTGGGAAGGAGAAGGATTTACCGCGGAAGAAATTAGCCATACACGAGCCTGGTTGCGCACAAAGGGCAATTCCATTGAAGGGGGAACCTCGGAAGTCCAACTCAACATTATTGCCAAGCGTGTGCTGGGTTTACCAGACTAGCCAGAATGAGAGCAGAGAGCGGAAAAGCCAGCCCCACTTCACACACGTATTTTTCCCAACGATTACGCCTGCACTACCTGGATTGGGGCAATCCTGATGCTCCACCCCTATTGCTGGTTCACGGTAATCGTGACCATTGCCATAATTGGGACTGGGTCGCCCAGGATCTCAGGGACGATTTTCACATTGTCGCCCTGGATTTTCGTGGTCACGGTGATTCTGCCTGGGTACTTGGAAGTACCTACAGTCACAGTGAATATGTCTATGATCTGGCACAGCTTATTCACCAGCAAAACCTGGCCCCCTTGCATGTGATAGCGCATTCACTGGGCGGGGGAGTGGCCCTGCGGTATGCGGGAATCTATCCGGAACACATCAAGAAACTGGTGGTGATTGAAGGAACAGGGGGCCCGGGCTGGATGACCCAGGGCAAGGCCGTACATGAACGACTGCAGGAATGGATCGAATCCAACAGGAAGATATCCGGCAGGTTACCGAAACGATACCCCACTTTGGAAGATGCATATGAAAGGATGCATGACGCCAACAGTCATCTTCGTGATGACCAGGCCCGTCATTTGACCATCCATGGCAGCAACCAGAACGAAGACGGTACCTATTCATGGAAATTCGATAACTACACCCATATCATGTCGCCCTTTGATATGACACAGGAACAAACACGTGAGCTCTGGTCGCGTATCGAGTCGCCTGTACTATTAATCAGTGGTTCGGAGAGCTGGCACGGGCAGGGCAAGGGCGAGGATCCTGCAATCTATTTCCAGAATGCCCGTCATGAAATGATCGAGAAAGCAGGCCACTGGGTGCATCACGACCAGCTCGATAAGTTCCTGGCGCTGACGCGCGCCTTCTTTGCCGAATAGGGTCGGCTGACAAGATTTACAAGCCGTTAGCCCTTATGTGATCGATCAGGACATCCCTGACCAGAACGCCGAGGTCGTGCACCTGGACATTATCACCGAATGTTTTTGTTGCGTGCGCGCCAATAAAGCTGTTGGTTGCGATTTTATAGACTTTTTCCAATTCGATGGTTGGGATACTGGAATGAATCTCGTCTTCACGGGCCAATAGTCTCAGGTAGTCTGCACCTTTAATTGTCATGGTAACCAGTTTGTTCTCAAAGGGTTCGATATTCCAGAAATGCCTGGCCGTAACCGGCCCTACCGAGATTTTATCCCTGATGCCGCCAATATTGTAGTAGCCGAAGTCAGCACCAGAGGCGTTGGCCAGTATTTTCTCGAACATAGCCTGGAGTTCTTCACCGGATATCTCGCGGCTGGCAGTCGCGATTTCAACATCGACAAGGGCCTTGACCTTGTCTTCCCAGAAATTCACCAGCGCCAGAATAGCGGGCGCTGGCGGTGGTAGATCGTTCGCCGGGATAAGACCTCCTGAAAGGCTGGAAATTGAATCAGTATCCGTATCGACAGACAGCTTGATAAAACCGACATGGGTACCATAGCGGTTCGCCTGGGCGATGTAGGTCGAGCCTACCTTTATAACAGGGTCCACCAGTGTGTGAGAATGTGCGCCGACGATCAGGTCGATTCCTTGAATCGTTCTCGCCAGTTCTTTATCTTCTTCGTGCCCTACATGTGACAGCACGATCAGCAGGTCGACACGGCGTCTGACTAATTTTATCTGTTCTTTCAGAACTTGTGCCGGATCCAGGAAAATTAAACCTTCATTGCCAACGGGTGAAATGATCATCGGCGTTGTTTCTGTGATGAGGCCGATAATGCCGATACTGACACCATTGACCTCCAATAGCCGGTTTTCACCGTCACTGATAAGCTGGTGGTTGCTATCGAAAACATTCGCGCTCAATAAAGGGTAGTCAGCTATTTCCCGGAACTTTTCGATATGTTTGTAGCCATGGTCAAATTCATGATTGCCGAGCAGGCCCACGTCGTACCCCATGGCATTCATGATCCTGAAAATGGGTAGGCCCTTGTACATTGTCGAGACAGGTGTCCCGGATATCGCATCACCTGCATCCAGCAACAACACGCCAGGATACAATTCACGTTGCTGATCTACAAAGGCACTGATTCGGGCGGCACCGGCATAGTCTTTTTCTTCCTTTATATGTCCATGAAGATCATTGGTGTGCACAATGATGAGCTGGCGAACTTCTGCGAGAGATGCCGGGGGGTAAAGTAATGTTGTGAATGAAGTAGTTAAAAACGCGACGAATAACAGTCTATACATTCCCGGGAATCTCCAGTTCGGCATTAAACCAGCTCATCAGGTTGGCGTTCTCTGCCCTGCAATATGTGTGGGATAAACCTTCAACAGGGCGGAAGGTGAGATTGGCACCCGCCGCCATCAGTTCGGACTGTGCCGCGTAGGCTACCTCGATCGGGAACATCCAGTCGAGTGTGCCATGCACCAGGTAGATGTTCCTGTCCCGGGCATAGTGCATTCGGTCGGACATCTGGATATCCGGGTGCAATACCCCAGAAAATGGGGCCAGATGGGTGAACGGTGAATGATCATTTAGCCCGGCGAGTAACGTGTAGGTGGCGCCGTCAGACATGCCGGTTAACATGATGTGGTCTTCATCAACGCGGCATTGCTGTTTGGCAAACTCGAGCATTGCAGTCAAGGGACCCAGATCATGATCCTCACCCATCAGCGACCAGGTATCCATTTGAGACGTGGGTGCCATCAGTATAAATCCGCGAGTTCTTGCTTCACGTAACCAGGACCAGAGGAAATCTGCACCATGGCCTGTACCGCCGTGCAGTGCCACCACCAGGGAAGCGGGTTCGTCTGCGTTCAGGTATTCGGGAACGTAAAGTGTGAATCCTCCGCGGCTTTTACGATCATTTTGTGCATTCAGCAACCCTACCTGTTGGCCGGGACGATCCTGGTTGAGCTGTTCAAGCAGTTGCTTGTTGCCCCTGGCGTCTGCTTCAAGAAAGTACTGGCTTACAGGTTTCAGGATGTTTGCAAGTGGATAAATGAATTCCTGGGACCTGCATATCGCGCGCATTGCCTTCATGGTTGCGAATGTATCGTTAGACCGATTGGTAATGCCGTCGCAGGCGCGAAGGCAATAGGTCGCCCCATCGTTAAGTCGTTTTCTAAATTTAGCGATATCATCGGGAAATGTACAGGTTGAAAATGTTTCAAACGAATCGCGCAAGGCTTGCTCGAACGGTGTGATAAATTCTGCCAGCCCCTCGATTCTGGAAGGATGCATATTTCTCTGCACCTGCTCGAAGGCTTCCATGGCCGACAGCAGCTTCGGCGCAAGATCAGTGATTGCATCTGTTAATTGGTCATTTTCTGTCGTCATCGATTTTTGGCCAGTAGTCCCGGTTAACGCGCAGCAGTGTTAGAATATTGAGTTCATACTATACGTAATTAATTCTACTTTGGCTGGTTATACTTTCCATATTCCGCCACCCTGCCATGAAGAGGTCGAGGTCTTGTTTGCAGATGACGACCTGTTGGTGATCAATAAACCGGCGGGGCTGCTGTCGGTGCCAGGCCGCATTGTAAAAGATTGTGCACTGAGTCGATTACAATTTGACTACCCGGATATCGCCATTGTTCATCGCCTGGATCTTGATACTTCCGGCTTGCTGGTTTTTTCCCAGTCAAGGCTCGCAACTTCTGATCTTAATCGCCAGTTTCGAGAGCGGCTTGTGAGCAAACAATATGTTGCCGTGGTCGATGGCACAGTTGCTCAAGATACAGGCGAAATTGAATTGGCGCTGCGACCGGATCCTGAAAACAGACCAAGGCAGGTGGTTGATTCAGAAGCCGGTAAATGGTCGTTGACCAAATACAAGGTTGTTGATCGCCAGGCGAACCGGACCCGGATTAACCTCTTTCCGGTGACAGGTCGCAGCCACCAGTTACGGGTTCATATGGCGGAGACAGGGCACCCTATACTGGGTTGTGATCTCTATGCTAACGAAGATGTTTTTAATCAATCCGATCGGTTGATGTTGCATGCCACGGGTATTCAGTTCTCCCATCCTTCTTCGGGAGAATGGCTGACTTTTCACAGTCAGCCACCATTTTAAACGCTAACAAATTTAGCGAGAGCCTCTCTTATCTTTCTTCTCTTTTCGTTTCTCCTTTAGCGTTTTTTGAGGTTTTGTCTTGTCGTTAACCTTTTTCTTATCTCTACCTTTTGCCATGTTGAACCTCCGGTTAATACTGTTCTGCCCAGCTATGAGCTAATTAAATTAGTACGATCTATGGAGATTGATGCTTCATTGTCATGGTCCTCCTTTGCTAGTCTTCCGGGGACTTGCGCAGTATGATTAATTTTTTACCTTCTGTGGAGTCGTTTTTTCTTGTTTTGAACATAGTCCACAAGAATATACTCGCCGAGATTGTCCGGATCTGTATAAAACACCCGGCCGCCATTGATCCTGGTCATCTGATCGACGAATGCCTTCAGGTGATAGCTCTGGTCCAGCATAAAGGTATTGATGGTGATATTCCGCGTGGTGCAACTGCGGATTGCCTTTAGCGTCTTGCTGATGGTTTCAGGCGTGGGGGGATAGGCGAATACAGGCCGGCCGTTTTCAAGATGAGCGGTTGGTTCACCATCGGTAATCATGATGATTTGGCGCGTGCCCTGTTGGTGCTTTGCCAGCATCTTCTCTGCCAGGATCAGTGCATGCTGCATATTAGTGCCGAGCAGATAATCATCGTATTGCAGGTAGGGTAGATCATGGGCCTTGATTTCCTTGGCAAATGCAGAGAATCCAAGCACGTAGAGACTGTCTCTTGGATAAGTGGTTGAAATCAGGTTATGCAGCGCCATGGCGACTTTCTTGGCAGATTGAAAGGAGCCACGCAATGCCATGGACCAGGAAAGATCGACCATCAGCACAGTTGCGGTCTGGGTGATCATTTCACTGCGATAGATTTCAAAGTCCTCGGTCTTTAATTTGACTGGTGCGCCTGGCCCTTCCCTGTCTAATGCATTCCTGATGGTGCGCGGCATATGCAGATGGAACGGATCACCAAACTCGTACGGTTTTGATTCTTCAATGCGCTCCCCAAATCTCCCTTCCTCGGGTATCGCATGATTGCCCAGGTTTTGATTCTTGAGTCGCTGGTAGATTTCATCCAGCGCTTTTTGACCTAATGAACGAGACCCGCGGGGTGTGAGTTCCCACTTATTGCCATCCCTGCGTGCATAACCGGCTTTTTCCAGGATCTCGAGCATCTTTTTCATTTCTTCCAGATTCTCGCGTGCCTCTTCGCCTAATAATTCCTCGATCTTATCCGCGTCTATGCCGTCAACTTTCCCATCGTACTGGGCGCGCTGCATTTCTTGTTCCAGCTGATCCAGTTCTGCCATTTCACGCATGAGTTCCATGGCGCCCTGGAGATCAATTTCCTGGTTACCCGAGAAATCGTAGCCCCTGCTGTTTGGATTCAGGAAGTCCATCTCCTTGGCAAGTTTGGTAAGTTCGCTCTCGAGTTCCGGATCGCCAAACCGCCCGGACATTAATTCCTGCAATTGCTGCCGTTGTTCCGGGGACATTGAATTAAACAGAGACTGGGTCGCAGCCATCTGCTGCTGCATCACTTGCAGAAGCTCATCGAGTGATTCAGGCGGGTTGTCACCAAACATATCGCCGTATTTATCCATAAACGCCTCGAACCCCGGATCTTCACCGGCGATCTTCTTCACCAGCATATCGTTCAGGTCCTTGACCATGTTCTTCATGCGTTCAATGTCCCCGTCGGACATTTCATTAACCATTTTCTCGATGTCTTTAAAGAAGGATCGAGTCATGGCCTGTCGGAGTTGTTCGATGAGCTTCAGGAATTTCTTCTGCGCATCGGTGTTGAGAAACTCATATTCCTGAAGCGCTTTTACTTTTCCTGCCGTGTCTCCTGGTAACTCATCGATAAATCGTTTGTTTTTCTCCCCGATATCTCCCAGCAGGGAATCAGAGAATGATTGATCACTGGCACTGGACTTACTGATCCATTCGTCTATGGTTTCTCTTTCCATCTCAAGCAACTCATCGAGCTTTCGCTTGATGTCGTCCATGACGCTTCCCATATCAAAGCGATCGAGACGTTGTCGGCGCTGGTCCTTGAGTTGACGTAAGAGATCGCGGAGACCTTTGATATAGTTTCCGTCTGACGACTCCATGCCGCGCTGCATCAGGTAACGCATGGCTTGCTGCAGATCACCAAATTCCATCAGGTCTTCAGAGATAGCAGACAGGATATCATCGGCATTCAGGTCACTTTTTTGTGACCCGTCCCAATTGGAATAGCGATTCAGGGAAGTGTACTTGTTCATCATGACTAACCTTGATACGTTGTCCTGCCTCCAACACGGTCTTTATTCAGTAGCTGGTTGACGTGCAGTCCTTCAAAAATAAACTCCGCGGCCGATGCACGCACACCAGGGTTGCTGGATCTGGCAAGCTTCTTGACGGCATCTCCAAGACCATCGATTCGGTCAATAATATCCTTGTATTCGATCGATGGCATCGATTCACCTGTCGTGACATGCATGCCATCCACAAATTGCAGGGAAATCAATTCAGTCTCGGACAGATCAACATACCTCGCAAAAACTGCCTTGATCGCGTCCGTGAACAGTTTATTCATTATTTTTTCTTCCCGACCTTCTTCCATCGCCTCGAATTCAATTTTTCCTTGCAGGGACGGAATAATGAATGGTAGATCCGAGATGCGCGGCACAACGTCCTGCTCACCTGTGGCGATGGCTCGCCTGAGTGCATTAGCCAGTAATGCCTCGTAATTAGCGATTGAGGCCCGGACAGAGACACCGGAACGTTGGTTAATGTCCGGTGATTGCCGTGCCTGCAGCGTGATTTCGGCGATAATCTGTGACATGAATGAAGGCACGATCTCATTGTACTCCCCCAGGTTCAACCTTCGTTGCTCCTGCTCCATGATGGCAATTTCCTCGAGGATTGATTCCGGGTAGTGGGTTCGTATTTGTGAGCCATAGCGGTCTTTGAGGGGAGTAATGATTCGACCGCGGTTTGTGTAATCCTCCGGGTTGGCCGTCGCGACAATGAGGATATCCAGATCAAGACGAATCTTGTGCCCGCGAATCTGTATGTCTCTTTCTTCCATTACATTGAGCAGTCCGACCTGAATACGCTCCGCGAGGTCCGGTAGTTCATTGATGGCAAAAATTCCCCGGTTGCTGTGTGGAATAAGTCCAAGGTGCAGTGCTTCAACGTCCCCCAAATAACGGCCTTCGGCGATTTTGATCGGGTCAACTTCACCGATTAGATCGGCAATGGTAATGTCGGGTGTCGCCAGCTTTTCACCGTATCGCTGGTCGCGATGCATCCACTGGATTGGTGCGCTGTCACCGAATTCAGCAACCACCTTCTTGCCTTGTGCACTGATTGGGGCAAATGGGTTTTCAGGGATCTCTACATTTTCAAGGACTGGCGTGTATTCGTCCAGCAGGGAGGTGAGTGAACGAATAATTCGTGATTTCGCCTGTCCACGCTCGCCCAGGAGGATGATGTCCTGGCCCGACAGGATCGCATTTTCCAGCTGGGGGATGACAGTCTGCTGAAAGCCGATGATCCCCGGAAAAACTTCTTCATCTGCGCGAAGCTTGGCTATAAGGTTTTGCCGCATTTCTTCTCGAACCGGAAGGATCTGGTAACCTGAAGATTTTAGGTCATGAATAGTCTTTGCTTCTGTCACATTTACCTCCTGCTTCCTTAACGTCAGTATAAACAGGTTGTCTCTGTTCTTGAAAGGGAGATTTGCCCTGACCTGTCTTCGCTTGTAATAATGCGAATACGATCTTCAAAAAATGAGGTAAGACTGTGCTGACCAAAGGCGATGATTATCCGCTTCACCAAACACCAGAACCCGTCGCTTACGTTGGCGCCAATCGCAATTTTTATGACAGGTTTTTTTTCAATGGATATAATCCTTCCGGCGACGTATTTTTTGCCGTTGCTTTTGGAGTCTATCCCTACCTTAATGTACTCGATGGTGCATTTTCTCTCGTTATCGATGGCGTGCAATACAATGTCTACGGGTCGAAGGCCATGCACATGGAGCGCCTTGATACAAATGTTGGCGTGGTCGGCGTCGAAATATTGAAACCCATGGAGCAACTTCGGGTCACCTGTGATGACCCTGCAAATGGTTTGCGCGCAGACCTTGTTTTTACGGCCAGGATTCCTGCCCATGAAGAACCTCGGTTTACTCGCAGGGCAGGCAGCCAGGTAACGATGGATGTGACACGCATGATGCAGAATGGAACCTGGTCAGGCTGGATTGAATTGAAGGGTAAGAAGATTGATGTAACACGTGAGCAGTTCTGGGGAACCAGGGATCGGTCCTGGGGTATCAGGAATGTGGGGGCAGGTGATGAGCAACCAAATCCGGAAGCTAGTGACTTTCAGTTCTACTGGTTGTGGGCACCGCTAAACTTTAAGGACTTTAGTGCGCACTATTTTGTGAACGATGATGCGGATGGCCAGGCATGGAATAGTAACGGCATGATTATTCCTGTCTTCGGTCAGGGAGAGCCTGAAGAGATGCGTTCGGTTCAGAGCAAGCTGGAATTTAAGTCAGGGACCAGACATGCCGCCAGTGCAGAGATCATATTTGAGAAACGAAGTGGCGAAGTTGTTAGCTTCAAGCTCTCGCCGAAATGGCACTTCTATATGAAGGGTATTGGTTACGGTCATGAAAAATTCAGTCACGGTTCATATCATGGTGAAGCAGAGACGGGATACGATGAATTTGTATTAGCTGAGGTCGCGCCGGAAAATATTCATATACAGGCGATGTGTGATGTTGTTTTCACTTCCGATGCGGGTGAACAAAAAGGGCAGGGCGTTCTGGAGCAACTGATTATCGGCCCGCACGCACCATCCGGATTCAAAGAAAGGTTGGACTTCGCACCATGACGCTCAGTCTTGAAGAGGTTGCAGAAAACACCACGGATTTCCTGACGAAAAAGTGGGCGACGGAAGTCAAGATCACCAGCATCGAACAAATTTTTGGTGGCGCATCCAGGGAAACCTATCGCTTGAGCGTGCGAACCGATGATCGTGTGCAGAATCTGATACTGAGGCGTGATCCACCGACCTCCCTGATCGATACGGAACGAGAACTGGAATTTAGTGCCTACGAGGCCATCTACCCTACGGACATACCTGTACCGGAACCCCTGTTCCTGGAAAATGATCCGGCTTATTTGCAGCAGCCTTTCAGCATCATGGTCGCCATTGATGGTGCTATCACTGATGCAAGCCTGCTGAATGAAAACCAGAAAAAAGTGATTGGTCGCCAGAAGTGGCAGCTACTGGGGAAACTGGCTGCAAAAGATCCGGTAGAACTGGGCTTCCACCGGTTCCTGGAAGTACCTGAAGTGGGGCAGTGCGCTGCGCGGGAGCTTGCCTATTGGGAAAAAATAATCCTGGATGACGAAATTCATCCTCAACCCATTGCGCAGGCAGCACTTAGGTGGCTAAAAGCGAATAAACCTGCCCCCGCGCAGAAAGTGTCCATCGTTCACGGGGATTACCGCACCGGGAATTTTTTATTTGTTCCAGACGAGGGTATAAAGGGGGTTCTGGATTGGGAGATGTGCCATCTTGGAGACCCGCTTGAAGATCTTGCCTGGTCCCTTGATCCACTCTGGAATTGGGACGACCCGGAGCATGCCGGGCTTTTATTACCTCATCGGGAAGCTGTTGATATCTGGGAGGAAACGAGTGGTCTAAAAGTCGATATGGAAGCATTCAGGTGGTGGCGCATATTCGCCTCGATTAAGGGCATTGCAATCTGGATCTCATCATCTGAGAATTTCCAGAATGGAGCAGGTAAAGATTCCATCCTGGCCATGGCGGGTTGGGCGATGACCGATCGTCAGAACCGGATATTGCTGGACTACCTGTCTCCTCATTCAGCAAACAGGTTTGCCGGGGCAATGGCATGATTCCAAATACAGACGATGCCTTACGGATGTTATCCCAACGACTAATGGTCCAGTTGTTACCTGACCTGAAAACCGAGTACTGTTTATCAGATGGTATGTTGCTGGGCTTGCTCATGAATGCAATTGCTGATGAAGTTGCATCGGGCATTGAGCTGCGGATGCAGGATATTGCCGATATGGCACGGCTCCTCAAGCAGGGAAGTGCATTCCATGATGCGGGTAAGCTAGTGGACCAGGGTCCAGCAAGCCTGAAACTAAAGGACGTCAATATTTTGCATGACCAGTTTACAACTGAACTCATCAAGCTTCATGAAATTGTAGAGCGAAGCGAAACTGAAGAGGCGACCCGGGTAGAACGTGAAATCTGGCGTTATCTGGGCACAACAGCAGAGCGTCATACCATCACTGCCTTAGGTTGACCGGTCGCGACCCTCTTCCGCCTTTCGTGCCAGGAACTTTGTTCGCCATGCTATTCTCTCTCTCAGCCGCGCATGTCGCTCTGGCGTCAGCGGATAGGACCAGATATAAAACATAGCAAGACCGAAGAAGAAGATAGGCCCACAGCAATACACCAGCCGCAGACTCAGTACACCCAGTTCGGTACTGGCGGCAATACCGCCAGATGGATCGAATCCCAGAAGTCCGACAATATTGAGCGATATGCCGGTACCCAGGGCGACGGCCAACTTCTCCGTCAGCCCAAGTATTGCAAAGTAGGTTCCTGCCCTTCGTCCTCCGCTTCTGGCGGTATCGACATCGACTACATCCGCCAACATCGCAACCGGCAGGAATTGCAGACCACCGAAACAAAACCCTTTGACAATGAACAGAAGGAAAAACGGAAGAAAATCACCGTAGGACAAAAACAGATTGGCAAAGCTGACTATTGAAATAGTGATCAACGTGCACATAAAGGCGCGATGTTTGCCGATCTTTCTGCCCAACCAGAGCCAAAAGGGAATGGCTGCAAGACCGGCAGTAAAATAGAAAAAATAGGCTGCGCCAATGGTCGGAATACCGATTATGTCACGAATAAAAAAGAGGGAAACGGCATTGCGAAATGCCTCACCGAACACCACTAAAAGGGCGATGATCAGGACGCGACGCATGGGCCCATTTTTCCACAGGTAGCGCATACCTTCTTTTAAAGGCACCGTCTCTTTGGCGACAGGTGGTGGTTCCTTTACAAAAGTTAGAACGATAAAGACACAAACAGGCAACACCACAATAATTGTCCACGCGAGACCTTCCAGGACGGGGCCGGTCAAGGTCGCCCGGTTGACCACTTCTTTATTGGCTAAATCTCCCGTAAAGGCGCCAATGGCATCTTGCCAGATTACGCTGAACACCTTGCCGACTGAACCACTATTATCGGCGGTCACTTCAACTAACATGGGTACAAAGGCGGCAAGCAGGAGGCCGGATAAGACAAAGAACTCACGAGATGCCGTTACCCGGCTGCGCTGGTGATAATCCGGTGATAATTCTGCTCCCCAGGCCCTGTGTGGCAGGGCAATAATGGTACTGCCGAGGAAAAACAACGTCAGGTACACCAGGAAGTACCAGATATCAACGTTTTCCGGTGGAATGAACAGCTTGTAGACACCCAGCATCATGATGGGCATACCCAGCAGTATCCACGGCTTGCGACGACCAAACCGGGTACGCCAGCGGTCCGAGATCTCACCCATTAGTGGATCGGTGAAGACGTCGGTAAAACGCGCCAGCATCAGGATTGTACCTACCGTAGCCAGACCTATTCCAAGGCCGCCAGAATAGTGAGCTGGAATCCAGATTGCCAGGGGATACCCTATAACCGCCAACGGAATACCAATGGTGCCGTGGGCAAAAATTGTTGTTCTTGTTAGAGGTGCGACGTTCGGCGTCTGCGATTCACTCATTCCTGTGATTTCCTTCGGTGCCCGGATAACATTATCTTCGGCTTCAGTGGACACACAATAGCCCATGTTACCGCAAGGCTGTCAAATATCGCCAGGTCACCCGGTAAATCATCCCGGTTTGTTTGCAATTATGATCGCCCTTCTCGGCGCAGGATATCCTTCCGATGTGAGTGCATGATTATCTGGATCAAGGAAATTCACCAGGGACTCAAAGGCCATCCAATCCGTTGTGCGCTGTTCCCCGGGTGAGGTCTGGTTCACATCGACCGTTCGAATATTAACCAATCCCGCTCGATGTAAAAGAACTTCCAGCGCCCCCGTGCTGGGTAAGAACCATACGTTAGCCATTTTAGCGTAGCGGTCCCTCGGCACCAGTATTGTCTTATTGTCACCGGGAATAACCAGTGTTTCCAAAACAATTTCGCCGCCATCGCGCACAAAACCTGATAATTCGGTAATGTGATCAACAGGGGAGCGTCTGTGATATAAGACGCCGAGAGAAAATACAGTGTCGAAAAAGCCAAATTCAGGCAGATGCTCACCACGAAGGGGCAAAAGATGTGCATTGTTAGCAGGCAGCAGTTTTTGAACCAGCTCAAATTGGTAAAGAAAGATTCTTGTTGGTTCAATGCCAATGGCCATTTCAGCACCGTCACCCAGCATTCTATAGAGGAAGTATCCATTGCCGGTACCGATATCGAGAACCCGGCGACCGGCCAGCGCGGTGATGTGCGGTTGTAACCGTTTCCATTTCCAGTCGGATCGCCATTCTGTGTCGATGGCAACGCCTAGCAGATTCCAGGGCCCTTTCCTCCAGGGCATAAAGTTTCTTAGCTGTGTCCTGAACAAGCTGGAATCGATAGTATGGGAGGAGGGTAGGGCAATTTTGATGCACCCTGCATCAAATGCAAAATCTTCGGCCACAACTTCAGGGGTAGCGGTGAGTATCGCGTCCCATTCCCGTGTTTTCCCGTGTGCTTGGTTATCGTAATGAACCGCCAGCGCAGATCTCAGTGCCGGGTGATATTTCTTGAGAGAAGTCGATTCCGTCCGGATAAAAAAATTATCCTGGGTAATCATCACTTCCTGGGTTCCGGGGTCATTGGGTCTGTAATCTCAACATTTTCGATTAGCATGTCGTAGGCTGCGTAGGATTTTTTAACGATGGCAATGAGTAGTATCTGTGCAAGTATGTACGTCATTCGATGGGCCCATAGTGAAAATACAAAAAGGATGAGCGGCAAGGAATATGCTTCTGTAAGAAAGGAATAACTTACAATCGATCCGACCAGCAAGGCAGTTATTCCACGCCACCCACCATTTACGTTAGTAAAGCCGGCGAGTATGGCCCAGGAGGCGCCGGCTACCGGAACGACCAGGGCTGCCCACCAGCCAAAAGAATCAATGATCAGGCCGCAACATATTACCAGGGAGAGCAGGGCACATGCCTGGCAAGCCCAAACCAGTATCTTCTGTGGTAATGCTGAATTACCCGTGTTGGACTTGATAGATGAATCGCTGACGCGCATGAAAAATTGTCTTGAGATGCTCCGGGAAATTGTAAGGCAAGCGTCACCTGCCGCCAGGTGAGTCTGGATCACTTTGTATTCATCGGCCGAAAGGTACTTATTCATTGGCATAGAATTGCTCCTGGATTATTTAATGGCAATGAACGAAACGAAATTGAGGCAACTTACACAGAGTTCAACAGTGGAAAATCCGGCATCTTTCAACCTTTCAGTGTGTTCTTCCATCGTATTTGAAACCAGCACATTTTCCAGGGAGGTTCTTTTCTGAGCAATTTCGAGGTCGCTGTATCCCTGGTGTCTTTTAAACTCATGGTGGAGTTCGGTCATCAGGTTCTGCCGTCGAGTGTCTTCAAAACTAACTTTCTCCGACAGGATAAGTATGCCACCTTTATTCAATCCATCTGCTATCTGTTTGAGTATTACAGGCCTGTCCTCATCGGGGATGAATTGCAGGGTGAAATTCATTACCACGACAGAGGCATTCTCGATAATGGTGTCTTGCAAATCTTGCAAACGTATGTCTATCGACGCCTGGCTGTGATCCCGTTCAACATTCTGTTTGCATCTTTCTACCATTGCTGCCGAATTATCGATGCCAATGACCGTACAATCCCGGGGAAGATTCTGCCTTATTCGAAGCGTAGATGCGCCAAGGGAACAACCGAGGTCATAGCAGTTCGTCGCCTGTTGCGCATATTTTTTTGTTAACACTGCAATCATGTCGAGCAATAGCCCGTACCCGGGGACGGAACGCTGGATCATATTCTCAAAGACATCGGCAACCTGCGCATTGAACTGAAATCCGTCGATCTTGTCCTGTAATTTCAAATAAACTGTATCCTGCTTGTTCATCGGGGAAGTATCTTCCTAATGGATTTGGCGGGTGCTATTGTAATTGCTTCATTGTTTTTTTACAGTAGTGACGTTATGTGTCGGGGGTCAGTACTTGAGAATTCTGCCTTCCGGACCTTTGTGGGCCTGTTCTCTTCGGGTTAAAAGCATGAACTTGAGAATTTTGCGTATTAATACAGCTGGTTTTCCCATCGAATGGCTGAGTTGGCAGGAAGCCGTTTGCCTGCATGCGAGGGAACTGGTGAGCTGGACTTATGGCGAAGAGGTGATGGAAGTCCATGGCGGACATTGCCGGTTGACAGGGCAACAAACTGTCATGACGCTAAACAGTATAATGGCATGCAAGGGTAAGGTCTTTGACAATGGCCGCAGGGAGCCACCACTCACCAATCGGGCGCTCTTTCGGCGGGACCAGAATATCTGCCTGTACTGTGGAAAGCATTTCCAGGAAGGGAAGCTTAGCCGTGACCATGTACTGCCTTTGTCACGGGGTGGAAGCGATGCCTGGATGAACGTTGTCACTGCCTGTAAACGCTGTAATGCGCGTAAAGGAAACCTGTTGATTGAAGAGACAAATCTGGAACTGCTTGCTTTACCCTACCGTCCAAACCATGCGGAGTATCTGGCGCTCACTCACAGCGGCAGGATCCTGGGTGACCAGATGGCATTCCTGAGCAAACAGTTTTCCGCCAATAGCCGGTTTCGTATTCGTAAAGGTCTTGCTGGATAACCTTGCTGGATAACCTTGCTGGATAACCTTGCCCGATGACGATGATAGAGGAGTTGTATGTCTGAAGTAGTCACCTATGAAGTGGATGGCAAGGTTGCGCTGATCAAGATCAACCGCGCTGACAAGATGAACGCCCTGAATGAGGATGTGATACAGGGATTGAGGTCTGCTTTTCTGCGCTATGCTGGTTCGGAAGAACGCTGCGCGATCTTGTATGCGGATGGTGATCGTGCATTTTCTGTCGGCGCCGATATTAAAGATCCTCCGAGGGAAATGTGGCAGGGCGTACCGGGTGTCGGTGTCGTGACCAATAAACCCATCGTTGCATGCGTCCAGGGTTATTGCATCGGCGGGGCATACATATTGGTACAGATGTGTGATCTTGTGGTCGCGGCAGACAATACAATTTTTAAATATCCCGAGGCACAGGTTGGTTTCACCGGCGGGTTGATTGCGGGTTGTGCAGCGAGAATTCCTCATAAAATTGCCATGGAATTTATGCTGCTTGGTCAGGATCTGGGTGCAGACAGGGCCTATGAGGTCGGTATGGTCAACAAGGTGGTTCCTCTCGGCGAACAGCTTGCAGCGGCAAAGGAATATGCGGCGATCCTTGCCATCAGTGCGCCGCTGGTTGTTGAAACAATTAAAGGCCTGGTGGCCGATACCGTCCCGCGAGGTCCTGCTGAAATTTCAGCGCTCACCCGTGACAAATTGCTTAATGTCAGCACAAGTGAAGACGGCGCTGAAGGGCGCGCTGCGTTCAAGGAAAAAAGAACTCCCCAATTCAAGGGCCGTTAAGTGTATTGATCAACTGACAAGCCTGCCTATTTAACAAACCCGCTTATTTAACGACACCTTTTTCCCGCAATTTAGACAGTTCTTCCACGGATATGCCAATATCCGAGAGAATCTCATCCGTGTGCTCTCCATGCAGGGGAGCACCTCGTTTTATTTCGAACGCCATTTCGCTGAACCTTGCAGCAGGTCGAGTCTGGCGGAGCCTGCCAGCGACGGGGTGATCAGATTCCCTGATCAGGCCGCTGGCAACCACTTGCGGATGGTTGATCATGTCCTTTCGTTTCAGGACCGGTGCGCAGGGCACACCCGCCTCATCGAGAATCTCTAACCATTCCTCGGCCGATTTCGTCAGTAAAACATCCTGCGTCATCTGTAATCGTTCATTCGCATTGAGGTCACGCAGTGCGGGATTCTTGAATCGCTCATCATCTTTCCATTCCGGGTGCCCTACCGCGTCAGAGAGTGCCAGCCATTGTTTGTTCGACATGGCGGAAACGCTGATGTAGTCCGTCCGGGTTTCATAAATCAGGTCAATAAACGTGGCGGCTCGTTGCGTGCTGACTTCCCTGCCCACAAATGTCTGGCCGCCCATATCAGATGCCCAGAGGAATGACACGACCGCGTCCAGCATGGACACCCGAATGTGTTGACCTTTGCCTGTTCTTTCCCTTGCGACCAGCGCAGAAGAGATGGCTTGCGCAGTTGTCATACCGGTGAGTTTGTCCGGTAGTATTGTTCGGACCAATCTTGGCCGCTCTTCATCAGACCCACCCTGAATCGTTGTAAGCCCGCTTATCGCCTGGACAATAGGATCGTAAACGGGTTTGTGGGACCAGGGTCCTGATTCGCCAAATCCCGATATTGATGTGTAAATAATGTCTGGAGCGACATGGCGAACGGCATCCTCATCCACACCCAGACGTTCCACGACACCAGGCCTGAAATTCTGGATAAAAACATCGGCGGTGGCAGCGAGTTTGAGGAGTATTTCACGGCCATCATCGGATTTCAGGTCAAGCGTGATACCCCGCTTGTTTCTATTGTTATTGAGGAAAGTCGCTGTAAATTCATTCTCCCCATGACCCGCTCCCCTCGCGTGATCTGGCGCATGCACAGATTCAACCTTGATGACATCAGCGCCCTGGTCGGCCAGCAGCATGGTGGCGAAAGGACCCGAGATCACCGTGGTGAGGTCAAGAATACGATATCCATCCAGTGGGCCGGGCATGGCTTTTTCCTCGTGGTGACAGGGCTGGTTTGCTCAATACTAAATTTTGTAGCAATGTACAGAGGTTAACAGATTGAATCCAGAAGAGAGTAAAGTCATGGCTTATGTAGAAAATCGTACTATCCACGACGCAGATTCCCATGTAATGGAATTGCCCGGGAAGATTGTGGAGTTCTTTGAATCAAAATACCTGGACGAATTTAAGCCCTATGTCCGCCACCGGGACAAGGGCTGGGTTGAGAGTGTAGAAGCGCTACATGATGATCCGGAATTCCGTGCGGGTGACGAATCGCAACTCATGTTACGTAAAAATCATCAGGCACTGGGGTCTTTTAGAAAAGAAGACAGGCCGACGACAATGGATTACCTGGGTTTCGCCAGCCAATTGGTGTTCACTACCGATGCACTAAGCAACTATGGGTTAGAGACCGGGAAAACGAATGATCTGGCATTGGCGGCAGCCCAGGCACACAACCGGATGATGGTGGACTTCTGTTCTGTCGATGATCGGCTGTTGCCCACAGGTTATGTGCCGCTGGTCGATATTGAACGAGCGCCGGAAATTGCAAAAGAAGCAATTGAACTGGGATGTAAGGGACTGGTCATTCCATCGAGTTGCCCGCCAGGCCACTCCCCTTCACATATTGGGTTTGAACCCTTGTGGGCGATAACCCAGGAGGCTGGTATTCCTATTTTGTTTCACGTGGGCGGCGAAGATAAAATGAATATGGATTACCACAAAAACGGTCTACCCCAGGTACTGGACTTTCATGGTGGTGCTGAAAACTTCACTTCAACCAGCTATATGTCGATTCCACTGTCCCTGTGGCAGACCATGTCAGTACTCATTCTCGACGGGGTGCTGGATCGTTATCCACGATTGATGTTTGGTGCCATTGAGTTGGGTGCTTCCTGGGTACCGGGCTGGATGCAATTCATGGATTCCGGGGCAGCTGCCTTTCTGCGGGGTGAAGATCGGCTTAAAAAATTGTCAGCAAAACCCAGTGATATCGTTCGACGGCAGTTCCGCGTGACGCCATATCCTCACGAACCCACCGGTTGGATAATTGAGAATACGGGGCAAGAGGTATGCCTGTTTTCGTCCGATTTCCCCCACGTGGAAGGGGGGCGGAACCCATTGAAACGATTCGGGGAAGCGCTCGCAGGAGTGAGCGAAGACAAACAGAAAAGATTTTATCGGGACAATTTCATCGACTTAATGGGTGCAGGACTCGACCCTGGTCTATATGATCATCCCTCGAATGTCCGTTAGAAATTACTTACCAGGATAAATATACAATGATCAAATTGAACGTAAATGGCAAAGATCACGATCTCGACGTTGCACCCGATACGCCCTTGTTGTGGGTGATCCGGGAAAATCTTGGGCTGACAGGCACCAAGTTTGGTTGCGGTATATCTCAATGCGGTGCCTGCACAGTACACCTTAACGGCAAGCCTGTTCGCTCCTGTATTACGCCGGTTGCCAGTGCAGACGGCGCCATGATCACAACAATTGAAGGTATCGCCAGGGGCGATGAGCTTCATCCGGTACAACAAGCCTGGATTGATGAACAGGTGCCGCAATGCGGTTACTGTCAGTCCGGCCAGATCATGTCGGCAGTTGCCTTGCTACGGGACAACCCCAGACCGAGTGATGAAGATATCGATTCTGCCATGGCTGGCAATATCTGCCGATGTGGTATGTATTCCCGGATCAAGAAAGGAATACAACGGGTCGCCAGTGGGGAGGTGCAACATGGGTAAATGGACCAGGCGCGGATTTATTACGGCAGGTGTTATTGGGGGTAGTGCACTGGTTATTGGCGTTGCTATCCGTCCCGGTCATCGGGCACCAGGGTTGGCAAAATTTGTCGCGGGCCCCGAGGAAACCCTGATCAACGCCTGGGTAAAGATTGATGCGAATAATCAGGTGACAGTCATCGCGCCGCATTCCGAGATGGGCCAGGGTGCACAAACCGCCTTAGCCCAGATGCTAGCCGATGAACTGGATGCGAAATGGGAAGATGTGTCATTTATGGAGGCTCCTGCGGAAGATGAATTTGCTAACTACGCACTGGGCAAAGGTTTTATTCTTGGCGATGCGAAAATACCTGCGCTGCTGGTAGGCTCCGTCGATGGTGTATTCATGCAGGTCACCAGGGCGATGCACCTGCAGATTACCGGTGGCAGCACCAGCATCCGGGCGACCGGTGTATACGGTATGCGAGTCGCCGGGGCAGCAGCCCGGGAAATGTTGATGGCATCGGCAGCCCAAAGCTGGGGAGTTGATGTTTCTGAACTAAAAACAAGCGAAGGGATGGTGATCCACGAGGCAAGCGGCAAACAAGAACCCTATTCAAGGTTTGCAGCCATGGCGGGTAAATTAAAGCCGCCATCTGTACCCAGACTTAAAACACCCGACCAGTTCACCATTATGGGAAGGAACAAGCCAAGGTTGGATATCCCGTCCAAGGTAGATGGTTCTGCACAGTTTGGAATTGACGTTGTTGTCGAAGGGATGAAATATGCCACCGTCAATGCCGCCCCTGTGTTCGGTTCAAAGGTCGCTAACATCGATTCAAGCGCAGCATCGAAAATGGCGGGTTTCATCGAAGTGGTCAATCTTGATGACGCGGTTGCTGTAGTTGCCGATGGCTACTGGCAGGCAAAGCAAGCGCTGGCGGCAGTTAAAATAAGCTGGACGGAAACCGGTAATGAAAGTCTAACCAGTGAAGACTTGTTCGACCAGTTTCAGGCGGACATGAAACGGGCAAATGAATCAGGTGATTCCAGAAAAGATGTTGAAATCGGAAACACCAGCCAGGCTTTCGCGGAGGCAACACGGATCGTCGAGCGAAATTACAAGGTGCCGTATCTTGCCCATGCCTGTATGGAGCCCATGAATGCCGTTGCCAGGGTAGAGGACGGCAAGTGTGACATCTGGACAGGAACCCAGAACCCTCTCGGGTTTAAATATGATGTTGCGGCGGCACTGGAAATGGAAGTAAGCGATGTCAGCATAACCAACCAGTTTCTTGGCGGCGGCTTTGGTCGGCGCTCCAGTGCCGATGCCGCTATTCAGGCAGCCAGAATTTCGAAACAGGTGGGTTTGCCGGTAAAATTGATCTGGTCCAGGGAAGAAGATGTGCAACACGACCATTACCGGCCAGCTGTGGCCTCAAATTTCCGTGCCGCACTGGACGAGAAAGGCATGCCAGTCGCATGGGAAAATCAATATGTCGACAAGCACGAACCAGTTGAAGCGCCGCACATTTCCTACGCCATTGCCAATCAGCGAATCCACTATGTGGATAGTCCAACTCATGTCCCCTTTGGACCCTGGCGCAGTGTCGATCATTCGCAACACGGATTCTTTGTCGAATCATTCATTGATGAATTGGCCTATGAAGCCGGCATGGACCCCTATAAATTCCGCAGGAAACTCCTGAAGCATCACACACGGCAGGTGGCTGTCCTCGATCTTGTGGCGGAAAAAGCGAATTGGAATAGTCCGATCGGAGAGAACCGTGGCCGTGGTATCGCGCTGCAGGAATCCTTTGGCTCCATCGTTGCTGAAGTGGTGGAGGTGACGGTTCGTGAAGGTAAGGTGAGTGTGGATCGGGTTCTTGTGGCGGTCGATCCAGGCTTTGCTGTTTCACCGGATGGTCTCAAGGCGCAGATGGAATCTGGCGTCATCTATGGCCTTACCGCTGCGTTGTACGGTGAAGTGTCAATACAAAATGGCAGGGTCTCGCAGAGTAATTTCGATAACTATCCAATGGTCAGAATGGATGCAGCCCCTGAAATAGAAACTTACATCATCAACAGCCATGCAACCTGGGGTGGAGCGGGTGAACCGGGTACGCCGGGTACGGCCCCCGCGCTTACCAATGCCATTTTTGCAGCAACCGGTACCCGCGTTCGTGAATTACCCGTAAGCAAATATGAATTTGATGTCAGTTTCCGTGAAGAAAATGAGGTTTGAGCGAGGCCTGAAGAAATTCGCCGATGGCATTTATACCGACCAGGGAGATTATCGGGAGGCAATGTGATGATTGATGCACTGATTCAGGAAGGCTGGAGCTACCATGATTCAAAGCCTGAACAACTGGCAGGAGAACTAGAGGGAATTGCAGGTGACGTTGGTGATGCGCAACTTATCGCGTTTCTAAACCTATCAAATCACACCATCGGTGACCACCTGGGCGACTGGGAACGGGCCAGAAGCATTGCTGAAAAAGTCGTTTCCAATACGCCTAAAAAGGCATTGAATTCCAGGGTGGGTAGCTTCCTGGCAGTGGCAAGATTTATGGGCGGAGACCCACCCGGCGCCCAGCAAGCCGAGTTGCTTGGCGTAGACGCATCCGATAGTGATGCACTCTACGCTTTGCTGGATACGAAGATGCTAATCTCCAAGGCGTTGGTTTTTAGTGATCGATTTGAAGAAGGATGTGGGTTGTATCGCTCGGTTATGGATGTCATATCCCAAATCGAGGATGCCATGCCTGTGGACAGGTCGTTCGCTATTACGAGTAACAATATCGCAACCGAATTGTTAGGAAAATCAGAACGAAATGAATCAGTGTCAGATTTGATGAGGATGAGCGCCCGGCAATCCTTAAGGTTTTGGAAAAAGTGCGGAACCTGGGAAAATGAAGAGCGTGGCTTATATCTGCTCGCCCAGGTAGAGAACGAGTTACAACAGTATGACGAGGCAATTGCGTATGTTGATCAGGCGTTGGCGATCCTATCCCGCAATGGCGGCGAACCTGTAGATGAGGCCTTTATTCGTTTGGCCGCCGCACAGGCACATTTAAATCTGGCTTCCGAGAAGAATTATGTTATGGAACTAAAGAAGGCAGATGAACTGGCAGCATCATGGAATGATGAAGCACTTTTATCCTGGTATCAGGATGAGCGAGCCAAATTAGTTGGCTAGTTTAACTCAAGGAGAGTGCGGTTATGCTAAATAATATGTTGTTGGTGGCACTCAGCGTCGTTCTGGTTGGGTGCTCGAATCCAAATACTACCATCTACATCCCCGTTGGAAGAAACGGCATTCCCCTGGTGAAGGAAACGGAATGAATCATGGGAAATGATAGACATCCGCACGGAGTTGAAAGTGGATGTGAAGCGGATGAAATGAGCTAAAATATCCCCATTCTCAGATTACAATGGCCGAATTGTGAATCGACTCGTTCTGTCAGTCTTGTTGATGTGCGCCGTAGCCCTGCGTACAAGAGCCGAATCGCTCACATTCGGTGATTTGTTAGTGCTTTACCAGGCCCAGGGATATTCTCTTATCTATTCCACCGGGCTTGTCGATGCATCGAAGATGATTACCTGGGATGGTGACCTGTCGATCAGTTCATTGAGAAGTGCAATTGCAACTATCGGCCTGAGACTAAAAAAGGTCGAGAATGCCCTCTGGTCAATCGAGCGTATTGATCTGGACGATGAATCAGTTGCGGTTGATCAAGACAAGGAATCTGACCTGAGCCAGCCAACGATAGATCAAATCGTTGTGACCGCGAGTCGATACGAAGTGCAGGGTGGTGCGGGTAGTTCGTTCTATCTCGTCAACGAGACCCAGCTGAATGATACGCCCAGTTTTGCCGGGGACAGTCTCAGAGTAATTCACCGACTCCCCGGTGCAGCCAGTATTGGAATTTCATCGAAACCAAATGTGCGCGGCGGGATGAGTGATGAGCTATTAGTACTATTTGATGGGGTTGAGCTGATCGAACCGTTTCACCTGCGAGATTTTCAGTCCTTGTTCAGCTCATTTAATCCCCAGATAATCCAGAATGTCGAGTATTTTACGGGTGGATTTCCGGCGCAGTATGGAAACAAACTCAGCGGTGTGCTCGATATTGCGACTCGGGATACCTTTGAAGCGACAGGCGGTGAACTGGGACTGAGTGTGTTTTCAATCTCTGCATTGCTGTTCATAGAGTCAGGGAAGGACAGATGGTTGTTTTCAGCAAGAAGAGGGAATCTGGATCAGCTGTTGAGTGTTGTAAACCCGGCGTTGGGTGATCCGAAATACTATGATTTGTATGCGAGATATAGCCGACAATTCAGTAATGGTGATTTAAAGGTTACCGTCTTCAGTTTTAATGATGACATCAAATTCGAATCTGATGAAGATCGTGTTAGCAGTGTCGTTGATAACCGATATGCCTGGTTTGAGTGGGAGATGCAACCGAATGATCGACTATACAGCCGTACCTTCGTTACCTTCGGTGATATAGAAAGCAAGAGAATAGGTGAAACATTTGCGGAAGATTCATCGACCGGATTCTTGATTGACGAACAATCGTTGTCCCTGATTACCCTTAAACACATTGCGGATTTTCGGGTTCATGATCAGCTGAAACTTGATTATGGTTTTTCTCTGAAACACCAGAAGATGAAATATGACACCGTTATTAATGTGCGCAAGGGCATTATTACCGAACTGCTCGGTTTACCAACAGAAGTGGACGAAAATTATTCTGCCAGTTTTGATGGCAATTTATTCGGTGCGTTTATGACGGTAAAATATAAGGTTCTGAGTTCACTCACGCTACAGGCCGGACTGCGGTACGATCATCAGGATTACAGCGACACCGAATCACAAACGCAGGTAAGCCCGAGACTATCACTGGTCTATCAGCCAATGCAGGATTGGCATTTTCGATTTAGCTACGGACGTTTCTATCAACCACAGGGAATATATGAACTTCAAACGGCAGATCTGGAAACCTTTTTTTTCAAGCCCCAGAAATCTGATCACTGGATTCTGGCCGCAGGGTACAATTTCAGCGAAAACAACCGATTCCTGGTTGAGCTGTTCTATAAAAAAATTTGCGACCTGAAACCGCGTTATGAAAATCTGTTCGATCCCTATGTTTTTACCCCGGAGCTTGGCGCTGACCGAATTGCGATTCTTGCGGATGAGGCGTTCACTCGAGGCATTGAGGTAAGTATTACCGGCGCCAAGAATGCTTACCAATGGAACCTGAACTATTCCTACAGTCAAGTCAGGGATAAAGAGAACAATCACTGGATCGAAAGACGCTGGGATCAAACTCATAATATCAATGCGCTTCTGAACTGGCGTGCCGGGCGATGGGTTATTGGCATCGCAGCTGCATGGCACACGGGATGGACTTCCACCGCGTTACCCCTTGAAATACCGGCAGATGAACCTTTCATCATTTCGGATTTTCGCAGTAATGCGCGTCTAAAAGAATACGCCACGCTGGATGTGAAAGTTTCCTACGAAGTACCCGTGAAAAACTCGACCTTGTCCTTCTTTCTCGAGGTGACAAATCTTGTGAATCGTAAGAACAAGGGCGGAGTAGACTATGAAATCAGTCTTGAGGATGATATCTACGAATTAGAAGAAATAGACCTGGAGCCGGTTTTTCCGCTGGTCGCTAATATCGGGCTTATCTGGAGATTTTAATACCGGCTTGCCAACCCGAAATGTCGGTTAGATATCGACATGGATTACACCATTTGTAATCGAAGCACGAAATGGGGTTAATGGCATTGCCATCTGCAAGGCTACTAGAACGTCTTCAGTCGGGATTGGGCCCTTGAGTATGACATCTTTGCTCGCAGCCTCGCGTATATCAGCCGATGCATAGACGATGGTCATTCCGGATTCCCGTGCCACCCATTCCAGAAAATCGTCAAGCGCCATGCCATTCGTGTCGATATCTGGTGCAACCGTGCTGGCCCAGGACCAGAGCTGACCATGGGTCAAAATGCTGGTGGTGCTGAACTTGTGATTCGCATCAATTTTCGTCAACTGCGCTGCATTGCCGAATGCGCTACTGCGAACCAGTTGATCCCTTGCTGCAATAACGACTTCCCCTTCCCGAACCGCGATTGAGATTCCGTCGCTACCAGATGAAACCAGGTATTGGGTACCCACGTGTTCGATCGATATGCCATTTGCCAGGATCCGGAAGGATTGATGCTCCGCGCTCCGGCCAGCGTCGATGTATAGCGAACCCTTAACGAGTCGTACAGATTCTTGATCTATAAATTCGATTTCGGTCATACGGTTGATGCGAATATCGATGTTAAATCCATGGGGTTTTATTGCTAACCAGCCTTCAGAGGTGCGGATAATATCATTAGCCTGGATCTTGTTTCCTGAACGCAGTGGGCCTTTCTGAACTTCGTTTTGCCAAAATGTCTGCCCTTTACTGCGTTCAACGGTGGCGACTTCCGGACGTTCCAGCCGTTGGTTGTTAAACAACACCAATGCGACAGTGAGGAAAATGCTCGCCGCGATTCCACTATATATCTGTAGCTTGCGCCTGAGTTTTCTCCCTCGGGCCAGATGTAATTCTTTCCTGAAAGTGTTTTCAAGACGAGCCCTGATGTCATCGGGCAAGGGTGTACGACGCCCGGCATGGCGGACGAGTCGTTCCAGTTTTTGTTCGTCAGCTTCGGTCATTATTTTCCAACCTTTTATTCACTTTTATCCATCCCTGTAGTGCAGCTCATATAATTCCGAGAAAGCATGTTTGAATGTTTTTTTTGCTCTCGCTAGCTGGGACTGGACTGCCTCTGTCCCGATATTGAGTCGCTGCGCAATTTCAATAACGCTCAGGCCATCTATGTATTTCCATTCAAGGAAATCGCCATGACGATTTGGCAGCCCGTCCAGGACGGTGTGCACCAGAGAGACCAGCTCCACCCGTTCTGTAAAGTCCAGGGGTTTGCCACTGTCATCACTTTCCAGGGTATCAAGAATCGCTGAGGCCAGGGGTTCATCATCGAACAATGTAATGACCTTGTTTCGTGCGCTTTGCTTACGGGTGAATCGACCCATTTCCCGTCTGCAGATTTGGGCAAGCCACGTCATTAATGAAGCTTCGCCCCTGTAGGTCACAATGCGCCGGGCAGCGATGGTGAGCGCCTGTTGCACAACCTCCTCGGCATTACCGGCATCATTGTTCAGGCGGCCCAGCGCAAACCGGAATAGGCGAGGGAAATAGATATCCATAAATTCTGATATGGCTCTTTCATCGCCCTTAATCATCCGGCCGGCAAGTCGCCGGTCTTCGGGATGTAATACATTCTGGCTAAAACCCGGTAGTTTCACCTCGGCATTCTTCTCTGCGTTAGGGTGTCCCTGGTATGAAGCTTTGCAGTTCCACCCGGTTTCCAGTCTCTGGTTCTACCTCGAGTATAAGTCCTATTCCTGAAATATAGTATTTATGTTCTTCTGCATCGGGTTCAAGTGGCGAGAAATCGCGTGTGACCAGGCAGGTTCCCCCGCAATTGAATGCGCCAGCAGATTCATCCCCCGCCAGGCTGAGAACTTCAACGGCATCCTCTGCTTCGCCGTAGAGCAGTTCCTGACGAATGACCGCCCCTACCTCCGGTTCGAGCGGCAGAAGAATACCCGCCTTGGCAGTATCACGACCGTGCTTCCATGATCCTTCCATATCTACAAATTCAGGTGTGGCAGGCTCATCATCTTCGAAGCGCTCGAAATTTTCAGCTATTTCTCCGCAGTACCAGATATTGCCCTCGATATCCTGGGCATACCAGTCATCTGTATTCTCGATGAGCTCACCGTCTACAACCACCTGATCATTGACCACCAGGCAGGTGATACCCTCAATCAACTTTATCTTGGCGGTGACGAAAACCGTAATGACCTCCGTGATCAGTTCTGCTTCCTCACCCTCTTCTACATCTTCCTCATCCTCCATGAAAGATCCTTCATAGACCCAGGTATTTCCTGCAACCAGCGGGAACCAGGGATTGGGCTGAACGCTGGTACCAATATTGCGAGGATCGACGAAATTATCAGCGAAGTCTTCACCAAAGGCGGGTGTATGTGGCGCATCGTCCAGCGCATCACAGAGGTCCAGTCTGGCAACATGAACAGCTTCACACTCCTCCTCATTTTCATCTACTTCAATCGAGACTTCGCCCATACATTCTGTAAATTCCTCTTCATCATCCGTGTTCTGGCAGATCGCCTTACCTTCAAGAAAATCATCCAGGATGTCGAATTCGCATGCCCCGGCTAGAACGTTGGCGGCCACAGAGCAGGATCCTCCGGTGATATCAAACTCAAGTCTGCCCGCGGTTACCTTATCTGCAAATTCAGATGCATTTGCAATAACCTCATCAGCGAAATCGAAAGCGGCGGGGACAGAACCATTCAGATCGCCGTCCGCGCTGTCTGCCCCGATTGCAAGTAGTACATCCCGTTTGCTTTTTCCCGTAATTGCTGCTGTTGATCGCACCAGCCCACCGACAAATGTCGATGCTGCGTTGAGCATTTCCGCATCTGTCGAGCCAATGATGTCTGTGCCGTCATCTAGTAATTTATTACCCAATTCATCAGAGCCCAGGGCCGCGATGACATTGGCCGTGGCGGTGACAATTTCATTGGAAACTTCTGACGCTGGGCTACCGGGGCCAACGATGGCCCTGACCTGGGCAGCGATCATACTGGTATGTGGCGTGATATTGGCAGTGGTAGTGGAACCCGCAGCGCCGAGAACAACTACTGTCTCCATGTCCAGTGGCTGGTCGCCGAAAGTTTCATCAATTGCCCCTGTGCTGTCAAAAACAAAGAAGACAGGCGTGTCTGCATTGATTCCCGGAATGTCAATGCTAAAACTCTGTCCATCGGCGTTGCTTCGTGTAGCTGATCTCAACGGAGCAGCATCCTGTAATGCATTCGCACGATCTTCGGCTGAATTAGCACTGTCCAACGCGGTATTGATGTTGGCGACACTAAAAACGAAGATGCGACCCCCGATAACAGGACCGTCCGTAATTATCCCCGTCACGGTAATGGATTCAGTCACTGGCGTGACATTCGGCAGGCCGGGGTTGCTTGATCCGCCGCCGCCGCCGCAACCAGTCAGGGCAGCCAGTAACAAAATAGTGAAAAAGCGTTTTGATATTTGCATGAATTTCTCTCCGTTATTGCAACTGAAAGTCAATAAGTTCGACGCGTTCATCTTCACCGGGTACGGTTTCAAGAATCAGGCCGATGCCCGGTACAAAGTATTTGTTTTCATTGACCCCTGGTTCGAGTGGACTGAAATCCCTGGTGACCAGGCACTGACCATTGCAACTGGCAACGGCAGTTGACTCATCACCTTCAAGGCTGAGGATTTCAATCACGTCTTCCGCGTCAGTCCAGGCAAGTTCCTGGCGCAAAACATCGCCAACAACAGGGTCAGCCGGGAACAGGATGCCAGCCTGTGCGTCTTCCCGTCCGGACTTCCAGCTACCTTCAATATCAACCAGCTCCGGGTCTTCGGGGTCATCCCCTTCAAAAGATTCGAAGTTCCGTGAAATCTCGCCGCAATACCAGAGATTTCCATCGACATCCTGGGCAAACCAGTCTGCTGTTGATTCAACGACTTCTCCATCTTCTTCTGCTACATCAATCACAACAAGGCAGGTTATACCTTCGATTATCTTGACCTGGTCCGTGACGGTAACAGTGATGGTTTCCGTTACCTCTTCGCCGTCTTCGTCGAATGTCCCTTCATAAATCCATACATTACCCCGGACCAGGGGAAACCACGGGTTAGGCTCGATCGTGATGCCGATTTGAAGTGGGTCGACGAAACTAGCTGCATGATCTTCACCAAAAACCGGGTCATGCGCTGCATCACCCAGTGCTTCGCAGACTTCAAGTCGCGCGGTGAAAACCTCGCTGCACTCTTCGCTGGCCTCAGTCAGTTCTGCATCGAATTCGGTAACACATTCTTCTAGCCCTGATGCTTGTGAATCGATGCAGGCTGCGATGCTCGTTAAATAATCATCCTTCACATCGTATCCGCAGGCGAGATGAAGACTACGGGCAGTGGCTGAGCAGCCAAGTTCCGCGGCTGTTGTTGAATGAATGAACAACAGGAGTAGTGGCACAAGCGCGCAGTGTTTCATGGTTAACCTCTCTATTTGATGGGTCTTCATATCTATAGAGGCAGGGTCCAGCCGAATTCGGTCGATACCATCGAAAAAATTATTGTCTCGACAGATCATTACATGCGGCTTACATCTTTCTTTAAAAGCAGGAGTAATATAATAGGGCATTCCATTCAATCCAGAACGTCATGCCGATACAAACTGTACTGGATGATCCTTCCGGGATCATCATGCAAATAGTGACTGTTAGCCTCATTACGCGGGAGGTGATCAAGGCGCAAAAAGACCTCTACCATCAAGGCAGGGCCTGGTCCTGTCTACCGGCTTCTGGAACAAGATGTCTGGCGGTCGAACGGCACTTCTGGTTACTCGCTGGTCACCCTGATGCCGGGATCAACAAGGTCTGAAAGTACATCCTGCTGAACTAGTATATTTGCGCGACGAATATCCGGTGCAAAATAACGATCCTTGTCGTAGAAGGGTACTTCTTTACGCAGTCGGCTTTTCGCTGTTTCCAGGGCGTCCGAGCTCGTTAGCGGGGACAGGAAATCGAGCCCCTGGCAGGCGCCCAGCCATTCTATCGCGAGTATGTTCGACGTGTTCTCGTACATGTCATGCAGGCGTCGCGCGGCGAAGGTCGCCATGGAGACATGATCTTCCTGGTTTGCAGAAGTTGGCATGCTGTCTACGCTGGCAGGGTGCGCCAGGCTCTTGTTCTCACTGGCAAGTGCCGCGGAAGTTACCTGGGCGATCATAAATCCTGAATTCACACCGCCGTTATCCACCAGGAATGGGGGCAAACCGCTGAGTTGAGTATCAATTAACAGCGCCATTCGTCTTTCTGACAAGGCACCAATTTCAGCAAACGCAAGTGCCATATTGTCTGCAGCCATCGCAACCGGTTCAGCATGAAAGTTACCGCCGGAGAATATGTCTCCTGTATCAGAAAACACCAGAGGATTGTCGGTGACGGCATTTGCCTCGATGAGCAGGGTCTTGGCTGCGTGACGAATTTGATCGAGACACGCACCCATTACCTGTGGCTGGCATCTGAGGGAATAGGGATCCTGAACCTTGTCACAATCTTCATGGCTGTGTTCGATATGTGAATGCGCCAACAGTGCCCGATACGCTGTGGCCATGATTGTCTGGCAAGCATGACCGCGCGCCTCATGAATGCGAGCGTCAAATGGATCCCGCGATCCTTTCGCTGCCTCGACAGACAGTGCGCCGATGACGGTGCCTGCTGTAAGGCATGTCTGTGCGTAGAACAGGCCCTGGAGTGCCAGGGCAGTGGAAACCTGGGTTCCGTTCAACAAGGCAAGTCCTTCCTTTGGCGCAAGGGTAATTGGCTTCAGGCCGCAATGTTCAAGCGCATCCCGGGCATCAACTTCTTCACCCATCACCATTGCCCGGCCTTCCCCCAGCAACAATGTGCTCATGTGAGCCAGGGGTGCCAGATCCCCTGAGGCGCCAACAGACCCCTTGATCGGAATGCAGGGATAGACTTGCTGGTTGTATAAGGTGACAAGCGTTTGAATAATTTCCAAACGAATACCGGAAAATCCACGAGCCAGAGAATTAATTTTGAGCAGCAGCAGTAACCGGACCGTGCTGCATAACATGTAGGAGCCAACACCGGCTGCATGTGAGAGCACAATACTTCGCTGCAAAGTCTCGAGTTCATCTTTCTCGATTCTTACATTGGCCAGCAGCCCGAATCCGGTATTGATGCCGTAAACCGTCAAGTTGTTTTCGATAACATCGTTAACGACCTGGGTCGATGCCCGGATAGCGTCAAAGCATTCTTTGACGAGTTCAATCGGGCGATGGGCCTTGTGGACCGAAAACAAGTCATCCAGTGTCAATTGTCCGGGTCGAATAAACAGGGTTTCCATGATTCTATACTCCAGGTTCAAGCCGTTTTATTATTGAGCATCGGCAGATCGAGCCCGTTAGCAACGGCGCAGTCAATCGCCGTTTCATAACCCGCATCTGCATGGCGCATGACGCCGGTTGCAGGATCATTCCACAAGACCCGTGCTACGCGTTCTGCCGCATCCGCTGTACCATCGCAACAGATCGCCAGACCCGCATGCTGGCTAAAACCCATGCCCACTCCGCCTCCATGGTGCAGACTGACCCAGGTCGCACCGCTGGCTGTGCTCAGTAGTGCATTTAATAGTGGCCAGTCACTAACAGCATCAGAGCCGTCGCGCATGGATTCAGTCTCCCGGTTTGGTGAAGCAACTGAACCTGAATCGAGGTGATCTCTACCGATGACCACTGGTGCGCTGAGTTCGCCGTTTGCCACCATTTCGTTAAACGCAACCCCGAGTCGAGCCCGATCCTTAAGACCAATCCAGCAGATTCTCGCAGGCAAACCCTGGAACTGAATTTTTTCTCGAGCCATATCCAGCCAGTTATGTAACTGAGGATTGTCCGGGATGAGTTCTTTCACCTTCGCATCCGTTTTGTAAATATCTTCGGGATCACCGGATAATGCTACCCACCGGAATGGGCCGATACCTTCACAAAACAGCGGGCGAATGTAGGCAGGGACAAAACCGGGAAAATTAAAAGCGTTGTCGACACCGGCTTCCAATGCCATCTGCCTGATGTTGTTGCCATAATCAACCACGGCGGAACCAATTTGTTGGAACTGCACCATTGATTTCACCTGAGCCGCCATGGAATTTTTTGCTGCCGTAATGACTGCCTGTTCATTTTCCTTGCGTCTGACTTTCGCTTCTTCCATGCTCCAACCCTGTGGCAGATAACCATTTAGCGGGTCATGGGCACTGGTTTGATCGGTGACCACATCCGGTTTGATATTTCTGTCGATTATCTCGCCAAAAATATCAGCCGCGTTGGCAACGAGTCCAATGCTGGTCGGGGTATCCGTTTCGATTGACTCTTCGATAAGCGCCAGGGCGTGATCAAGATCCCTGGCTTTCTTGTCGAGATAACCTGATTCAAGACGCATATTAACCCGTGATTCATCGACTTCAATCGCCAGCATGGAAAATCCGGCCATGGTTGCTGCCAGAGGCTGGGCGCCGCCCATGCCGCCTAATCCACCCGTTAGTATCCATCGCCCCCTTGCTTTACCGTCGAAATGCTTCCGGGCCATTGCCACGAAGGTCTCGTAGGTTCCCTGTACGATGCCCTGTGAGCCAATGTATATCCACGAACCCGCCGTCATTTGGCCGTACATCATCAGGCCTTGCCTGTCGAGTTCATTAAAGTGCTCCCAGTTAGCCCAATGGGGCACGAGGTTTGAATTTGCAATCAGTACCCGTGGGGCGCCCGGATGTGTTTTAAACACACCGACTGGTTTACCGCTTTGCACCATCAGTGTTTCATCGGATTCAAGCCTCGTCAGTGTCTCGACTATCTTGTCGTAGCACGCCCAGTTGCGTGCAGCCCGGCCAATTCCGCCGTATACAACCAGTGCCTCCGGGTGCTCGGCAACTTCCGCATCAAGGTTGTTCATCAACATACGCAAGGGTGCCTCGGTCTGCCAGCTTTTTGCCGTCAGTTTCGTACCGGTGGCGGCTTTGATATTTCGGGTGTTATCGAGTCGGCTGTTCATCATTGGCTGTTCATCATTG
>Ga0114950_10000154_pt1 | contig 41183 bp, 36 predicted proteins | sample N075metaG_FD_83503 | JGI IMG/M metagenome (GOLD analysis project Ga0114950, IMG submission 83503) | Deep subsurface microbial communities from Kermadec Trench to uncover new lineages of life (NeLLi) - N075 metaG | ecosystem: Environmental > Aquatic > Marine > Ocean trench > Sediment | place...
TCGACCAGGCTCAGGTGCTTTTCGTTGATGAGCATGGTCTGCTGCGCTTGCCAGTCTGCCCAGGCCTGTTTTGAGACATGCTCAAATATATCCTGGCCCTTGGGCCCCGGGTAGGGGGGGGCATCGAGGCCCTCCAGCTCTTTTTGGTACTTCTTGCAAAAAATCATGCGGGACATGTCAGTGATCCATTTTGTTTGAACGCTGTGCCAACCCCTCCAACAAGCTGGAGACCGGGGCCGCCAGACCAATTTGAGGTGGCTGGCGCATGTTATACCAGAGCTGTTGCCCGGCTTCCATGACTGATTCAGGTGTTGTGGGCAGGGTTAACTGCAGTGGCTGGATGTCCAGGTGGTAATGGCTGAACGTGTGGCGAAAGGGTTGCCATGGCTGTGACTCATCCGGCTCCAACCCCCAGTGATCCAGGCACCAATTCCTGGCCTGAGCCTCCGATTCAAGTGCCGGGAAACACCATAATCCCCCCCATATGCCTTTATTCGGGCGCCGTTCCAGCAAAATATCGCCATTTTGTGCAGCAACAATTAAGAATGTTGTGGCCTTGATGGGCATAACCTTGCGGGGTTTTTTGCCTGGATAGGCCAGTGGTTCCCCCGCCTGGTAAGCTGTGCAGTCCTCATTAAGCGGACACTGTTGGCAGGCAGGCGCGGCGCGGGTACAGAGGGTTGCGCCCAGATCCATCATTGCCTGGGAGTAGTCGGCGACGTGCTCCGTCGGGGTGAAACTCTCGGCAATATCCCACAACTGTTTGTGCACTTGAGATTGTCCCGGCCAACCCGCAACGGCGTTGTAGCGGGCCAGAACCCGCTTAACATTGCCATCGAGTATTGTTGCGGGCTTGGCGAAGGCGATACTGCGAATCGCCCCGGCGGTTGAGCGGCCGATGCCCGGCAGTTCACAGAGGGCATCAACGTCTGCTGGAAACACGCCGTCCAGTTCATTACAGACCGTTTTTGCTGCTTTGTGCAGATTTCGAGCCCTGGCGTAGTAGCCCAGGCCGGCCCATAGGTGCAGAACCCGGTCCTCGCTCGCCTCCGCCAGAGCTTCTACCGTAGGGAAGCACTCCATGAAGCGCGCAAAGTAGGGAATTACGGTCTTTACCTGGGTTTGCTGCAACATGATTTCCGATACCCAGACCCGGTAGGGCTGTATATCTTGCTGCCAGGGCAGGTCCTTGCGTCCATGCTGGTCGTACCAACTAAGGACTCTATGGGAAAAGCTGGATACAGTTGGCTCTGGGGTAGAAACGGTTGAATTGGGCATAGCGCACAGGGTAATGTCCGCCCGCAAAAACCTCCAGTGAATTCAAGCCCCGTTTCTTCTATAATGGCTGGCTTTTTGGCACGAATGTCCCTGGTAGAAGTATTGGAGAGAGCACTTGAATACGAAAACGGCTGAACGCAAAGCCACTGTAACGCGCGATACCCTGGAGACCCAGATTACTGTCGAGGTGAATCTGGATGGCTCCGGTCAGGTTGAGTTTGATACCGGCGTGCCCTTTTTGGAGCACATGCTGGATCAGGTTGCGCGCCACGGGATGATCGACCTCAATATCAAGGCCAAGGGCGATTTGCATATCGATGCGCACCACACGGTGGAAGATATAGGTATTACCATGGGACAGGCGGTTGCCAAGGCCGTGGGCGACAAGAAAGGGATTTTACGCTACGGCCACGCCTACGTGCCACTGGATGAGGCGCTGTCGCGTGTTGTTATTGATTTCTCGGGCCGACCGGGCCTGGTCTTCAAGGTGCCCTTTGTCCGTGGAACGGTGGGAGATTTCGACGTGGATCTATTCCACGAATTTTTCCAGGGCTTTATCAACCACGCACTGGTTACCCTGCATGTGGATAACTTGCGGGGCGAGAATGCGCACCACCAAGCAGAAACCGTGTTTAAGGCTTTTGGCCGTGCGCTGCGCATGGCGCTCACCGCCGATCCGCGCATGGCGGGCGTGACCCCTTCAACCAAAGGTGTGCTGTAGGCTGAAACCATGAGTGGTATTGTCGCCGTCATTGACTACGGCATGGGTAATTTGCATTCCGTGGCCAGCGCGCTGGAGCATGTGGGGGCCGGGAAAGTTCTGGTTACCCACGACGCCGAACTTATTCGCAGTGCAGATCGCGTTGTGTTTCCCGGGGTGGGCGCCATCCGCGACTGCATGGCCGAAATCCGCCGCCTTAAATGCGACGAGCTGCTGTTGGATGTACTCACAGAACAACACAAACCCGTACTGGCCATCTGCGTGGGTATGCAGGCGTTGCTGACGCATTCGCAGGAAAATGACGGTGTTGACTGCCTGGATATCATTCCCGGGGAAGTTCGCTTCTTCGGCAAGCCCCTGGCGGATGAGCAGGGCGAGCGCCTGAAAGTACCCCACATGGGCTGGAACCGGGTGCGGCAGGTGGGCACTCACCCGTTGTGGGATGGCATTGCCGACAATTCACGGTTTTACTTTGTGCACAGTTACTACGTGGCAGCGGCCAACCGTGAACTATTGGCGGGCAGTGTTGAGTACGGGGTGAGCATCGATGCAGCGTTGGCAAGGGACAACCTGTTCGCGGTGCAGTTTCACCCGGAGAAGAGCCACACAGCAGGGCTGCAGTTGCTACGCAATTTTATTACATGGAACGGCCAATGTTGATAATCCCCGCGATCGATTTAAAGGATGGCGAATGTGTTCGCCTGCGTCAGGGTCTGATGGAGGACAGCACGGTATTCTCCGCCGACCCCGTGTCGGTGGCCCAGCGCTGGGTGGACGCAGGCTGTCGCCGTCTGCATCTGGTCGATTTGAATGGCGCCTTTGCCGGCGAGCCGGTAAATGGCGAAGTAGTCACCGCCATTGCCGCTGCCTACCCGGATCTGCCGATCCAGATCGGGGGCGGTATCCGTACCCTGGATACCATAGAGCATTATATTAAAGCCGGAGTGAGTTACGTCATTATTGGTACCAAGGCCGTTAAAGAGCCGGAGTTTGTGGCCCGGGCATGCCGGGCTTTTCCCGGCAAGGTCATCGTGGGTCTGGACGCCAAAAATGGTCTTGTGGCCACCGATGGCTGGGCTGAAGTCTCCGATGTTCAGGCGAGTGATCTCGCCAGGAAATTTGAAAGCGACGGCGTCGCGGCCATTGTTTACACCGACATCGCCCGAGACGGCATGATGCAGGGGGTGAATGTGGAGGCGACCCTGGCGATGGCCCGGGCCTCCAGCATCCCGGTTATTGCCTCCGGCGGCATTACCAATATGGAAGACATCCGGGCCCTGCAGGCGGTGGCCGATCAGGGCATCTGTGGCGCCATTACCGGGCGCGCCATTTACGAGGGCACTCTGGATGTTGCCCAGGCCCAGCGCTTTTGCGATGAGAGCGCCTGAGGTGGCACTGGCCAAACGCATTATTCCCTGCCTGGATGTGGACAATGGTCGCGTGGTAAAGGGCGTGAACTTTGTCGATATACGCGACGCGGGGGATCCGGTAGAAATTGCCAAACGCTATAACGAACAGGGTGCCGATGAGATTACCTTCCTGGATATCACCGCCAGTCATGAGGGCCGCGATACCACCGTACACATTGTCGAAAGAATTGCCGAACAGGTGTTTATCCCGCTGACCGTGGGCGGAGGGATTCGCTCGCTGGCGGATATCCGCACCATGCTCAATGCGGGTGCCGATAAAGTGGGTATCAATACCGCGGCCATTCACAATCCCGAGTTAGTGCGTGAAGCAGCCCAGCGTTTCGGCGCCCAGTGTATTGTGGTGGCCATTGACGCCAAGCGGGTTGCAGATGTCGACGGCGAGCCTCGCTGGGAGATTTTTACCCACGGCGGACGCAGGGAGACTGGCATTGACGCGGTGGTCTGGGCAAAAAAAATGGCGGACTTTGGCGCGGGTGAAATCCTATTGACCAGCATGGACAGAGACGGCACAAAAAATGGTTTCGAGCTGGGTCTAACCCGTGCGATTACCGATGCCGTTGAAATTCCGGTGATTGCTTCGGGTGGTGTGGGAACGCTGGACCACCTGGTGGATGGTATCTTGCTGGGCGGTGCCGATGCAGTGCTGGCCGCCAGCATTTTTCACTTTGGCGAGTACACCGTGCCGCAAGCCAAGGCCCATATGGCGGCCCGCGGCATAGAGGTCAGGCTTTAGGTATTCCTGTTACCCTTCCGCGGCCTCTTCTTCCTCGCTTTGTACGGGGGCTTGTGCGGCTTCCCTGGATTTGTACGCGCCCAGTATGTTCAAGCCCTTTAACAGGGTTAGTGCTTCATACAACTGGTTGTCAGTAGATAGCAGGGTGCTGGCATTTTCACGCGCGTTATCTGATTTGGCGCCCGTTGTTTCGCCGCCGGCATTTTCCAGGTGTCCGGCAAGATCTGCTTCTTTTACCCTGGAGGCAGTGTTATAGGCGGTTACCTTGGCCCGCTCAACAAGAATATCAGGGGCTATTCCCAGAGCTTGAATAGAGCGTCCGTTGGGCGTGAAATACAATGCGGTTGTCAACTTAACCGCTCTGGAGTCAGACAGAGGCAAAACCGTTTGTACCGATCCCTTGCCAAAGCTCTTGGTGCCCATGAGCACGGCGCGGCCATGATCCTGCAGCGCGCCGGCGACAATTTCCGACGCGCTGGCCGAGCCGCCATTTATCAATACCACCACCGGGGTGCCATCACTGGCATCGCCCGCGGAGGCCTGGTAGTTCATTTCGGAATTTTCCAGCCGCCCCTCGGTGTAGACTACCGTGCCACCGTCGAGGAACAGGCCCGCCACATCTACACTGGCGCGCAGGACGCCACCAGGGTTGTTGCGCAAATCCAACACCAGCCCTTTTAGCTCCTCTTTTTCCAACAGTTTGGTGAGGGCGTTGTCGACATCCTCACCGGTACGCTTCTGGAACTGGGCAATCCTGATATAGCCATAGCCAGGCTCCAGCCAGCGTTCCCGCACGCTCGCCATTCTAACGATGTCTCTCACCAGGGTCACCGAAAAGGGCTGGCTCTCCCCCGGGCGACCTATCAGGAGCTCTATTTCGCTGCCTTTTTCGCCGCGCATTTTTTCAATGGCTTCGTTCAGGCTCTGGCCCTTGATCGACACATTGTCCAGCTTGAGAATGACATCGCCGGTTTGCAGGCCCGCCTTTGCGGCGGGTGTACCGTCGATGGGCGAGATGACGGTGACAAAGCCGTCCTCCATGCCAACTTCCAGACCCAGTCCGCTAAATTCGCCCGATGTAGTGCTTTGCAGGTCATCGAAGGCGTCTTTTGTCAAATACACCGAGTGCGGGTCAAGGCCCATCAGCATTCCCTCAATGGCATATTTTAGCAATGTGCTGTCGTCTATCTCCTCCACGTAGCCTATGCGAATCTGGTTGAATACATCGGCGAAGGTGCGCAGCTCTTCCAGTGGCAATTCACCCTTTTCCTCCACCGCGGAGACGGCGGCCGAGACAGAAAGTGCAAGAGCCAGGGCGGCTGTGGCCAGGGGCTTCTTCAGGGGGGTATGACATATCATGGCGAGGCTCTAAAATGGCAATCAATCGAGATACTAGTGTAACTCATTCACCGCGGCTTCTGTGGCAATTAAAGCAGCGTCGTGGAGTCAGCGCCTGCACCAGTTGGCGGGATTGGTCGGTTTGCCCCGGTACCGAATTTCAAAATATACGGCGCTGGCGTCCTGGCCGCCGCTGCTACCGACCGTACTGATGGCTGTGCCTGCGGAGACCCATTCGCCCACCTCGCGCAGCAAACTCTGATTGTGCGCATAGAGGCTCATATAGCCGTCGCCGTGATCTATAATCAGCAGCAGCCCTGAGCCGCGCAGCCAATCGGCATAGACCACCCTGCCGTGGTGAATAGCTGTTACCTGGGTGCCCTCTTTGGCCGGTATGGTGACGCCTTGCCAACGCATCTTGCCGGCATTTCTCGATTTGCCGAACCGGTGGCTGGCGCGACCGGATACCGGCCAGGGCATGGAACCTTTGGCTGCGGCAAAGGCCTTGTAATCCGCCGGCATTGTTAGATTCACCACGGCTTCTACAATGGCTTCCAGCAGGCGTTCCAACTCGCGCTGGTCCTGTTGCAATTGTTTGAGCTGGCCGCCCCTGCCAGCAATACTAGCCAGTAATTTTGTCACTGCCCGCTCGCGGGATCGTTTTGCCTGGACCAGATCCTGTTGTTGGCGCGCCAGGTGCTGCCCTGCTTTCTCCAGCTGTGACGCCAGCGAGAGGATTGCAGGTTTCAGCTCCTCCAGTTCCGCCAGAATCTCGCGGTATTTGTCGATATGCTCGTTGTGAGCCTGAAAAAAATAGCGGTAATAGGCGAGCACCCTGGCCAGGGTGTTGGGGTCGTCCTGATTCAGCAGTATCTTGATCCGGGGCTGCCCCATCCGGTAGGCGGCCCTCAGTTCAAGGGCAATTTGTTCCTGCTGTGCGTCCCGGGAGCGGGTCAGCTCCTGCTGACGGACAGTCAATTCTGTCAAACGCTGGCGGGAGCGTTGCAGGGCTTTGCGGTTCTCAGTAATGTCCTTTTGCAGTAATCCCAAGGCCACTTCGGCCTCGCGCAACTGATTTTGCAGGGTGTCTTTACGGGCCTTGTCAGCGGAAATCTGCCTGGTAATGCCCTTAATTTCCCGTTGTAGCTGTTCCAACTGGGCCCGGGCCTCCGTTTCATCGGATTGCGCGAGGCCAGTTGATGGCAGGGTCAGGGCAATGACTACCGGTAGAAATAGCAGCCGTGCGAGCACCACCTTCAGGAGGCGAAATCTACAAGGTTGGAGCCGGTCATTTCAGCGGGCTGGGGAAGACCCATCATGGACAGAAGCGTTGGCGCAATGTCCGCCAGCGTGCCCCCGCTCTGGGCGAGGGTGGCCCGGCGTTGACCAATAAACACCAGGGGCACCGGTTCAGTAGTATGTTGGGTGTGCTTCTGGCCGGATTCGTAGTCGATCATTTGCTCACAATTTCCGTGGTCAGCAGTAACCAGCGCCTCGCCGCCAACTTCCAGCAGCGCCTGTTCAATTCGACCCAGGCATTCATCCAGAGCTTCTACCGCCTTTACTGCCGCTTCAAATACCCCGGTGTGGCCCACCATATCGCCGTTGGCGTAATTGCAAACGATGAGGTCATACTTCTTCGAGTGAATTGCATCAACCAATTTGTCAGTGAGCTCGGGGGCGCTCATCTCCGGCTGCAGATCATACGTTGCCACATCGGGCGAGGGGATCATGATGCGCTCCTCCCCTTCGAACAGGGCCTCCCGGCCGCCGCTGAAAAAGAAGGTCACATGGGCATATTTTTCTGTCTCTGCTATACGCAACTGAGTGTGGCCTGACTGGGCGAGATAATCACCCAGCACATTCACCAGCGCTGCCGCGGGAAAGGCGCAGCTCGCAGCGATGTCGGCGGCATATTCTGTCGTCATAACGAAGTCGGCGAGTTGCGGAGTGACCCGGCGCGTAAACTGGGAAAAGTCAGGATCAACCAGGGCGCGGGTCAATTGGCGCGCCCGGTCAGAGCGAAAGTTCAGGAACAGAACGACGTCCCCGGCGGAAATGAGAGCAGCTTCCTGCCCCGCTGCGCGCAGGGTGGTGGGCAATACAAACTCATCGTTCTCGCCGCGAGCATAAGCGGCCTCCAGCGCGGTGTCGGAGTTGTCAAAGGAGTGGTCAGCTTTCCCCTCGGTCAACAGCTCGTAGGCGATGGCTATTCTGTCCCAGCGGTTATCTCTGTCCATGGCGTAGTAGCGCCCAACCATTGAGGCAATGCGGCCGCAGCCCAGAGACGCAAACAGTTTGTCCATTTTGTCCAGTGAATTGGCGGCGCTGCGTGGCAGGGTGTCCCTGCCATCGAGGAATGCGTGCAGGTAGATGCGTTTCGCCCCTCGTTTGGCGGCTAGCCTGATAGCTGCTTCGATCTGGCGCTCGTGACTGTGCACGCCACCCGGTGATAATAAGCCCATAATGTGCACGGCGGCATTGCCGGCGCAGGCCTTGTCTATGGCCGCGGTGAAGGCGGGGTTAGTCTCGAAACTGCCGTCGGCAATTGCCTGGTCTATGCGGCTAATATTTTGAAATACCACTCTGCCCGAACCCAGGCTCATATGGCCGACCTCGGAATTGCCCATTTGCCCTTCCGGTAAGCCCACGTCGAGGCCAGAGCTTGAAATCAGGGTGTGCGGGGCGTTCTGCCACAGGCGATCCCAGACCGGGGTGTTGCCGTTTGCGATGGCATTGTCTCGGGTGTCCTCGCGGTGACCCCAACCGTCCAGTATGAGGAGTAAGGTGGGAGAATTGCCGATTTTGTTCATAGCTGTCCTATCGAGCGTGGCGCGAAGTCCAGCATTTTACCCCTTCCGGGCGGCCATCGCACCGTCAAAATGTGGGGCTGGTTGATACAATCGAGACACTGTATACTTGGTGCCCTTTTTTGCTGGTCGTTGCGATAATCGCCAGCTGATCAAACAGGTTTAACTGAATACTACAATGGCGTTATTTCTCGAGTTTGTTTCCCAACAATGGGTTCTGGTGGCCGCGATAATGGTTGTGGCGGCCATGTTATATTTTCACGAGTCCCGCAAGTCCGGACCGTCTTTGTCGCCTCAGCAGGCCATCAACATCGTCAATGCCCAGGAAGGGCTATTTCTGGATTTACGCGATGCTGGCGAATATAAAAAGGGTCATATTGTAAATGCCTTGCATATTCCAGCGCTCAAGTTGGAATCGCGCCTGGCGGAGCTTGAAAAACACAAAAGTAAACCCATTGTATTAGTGTGCAAAATGGGCCAGCAGGCGGGTGCCGCGGGAAAACAGTTGAAAGCAAATGGGTTTGAGCAGGTCTACAAGATGACCGGTGGCATGATGGAGTGGAGTAATCTGCAGCTCCCGACCATCGCCAAGTCATAGCCAGCTGCATGTCAGCCGCCGTTAAAATGTACTCAACACCGTTTTGCCCCTTTTGTATTCGGGCGAGAAACCTACTGGATAGCAAAAACGTGGAATACACCGATATTTGTGTGGATCGCGCCCCCGACATGCGCCGACGGATGGTTGAACTGAGTGGGTGCTACACGGTGCCGCAAATATGGATAGACACGCAGCACATCGGGGGATTTGATGACCTGGCACACCTTGAACGCCAGGGGCGGTTAAACGAATTGCTGAAATCCGCGTGATTTTAGTTATTATTTTTTTGCGTACACTTCATTAATTTATAAATAGAGGATGCCTCCATGGCCGAAGAAGAATCAGGTACAGCTGCTCAACAGGAGCAGCCACAGCAACAATTTACGATGCAACGGATCTATGCAAAGGATTTATCCTTCGAATCGCCATCCAGCCCGAACATATTTAAAAAGCAATGGCAGCCCAAGATCAATGTAGACCTCAACACCAAGAGCAACAAAATTGATGAAGAGGGAAATTTCGAAGTCGTGCTGACGGTTACAATTACGGCAAAAGTTGATGACGACACTGCGTTTTTGGTAGAAGTCCAGCAGGCGGGAATTTTCTACATAGTCGGTATCGAGGGCGACGACCTGCGTCGTGTGCTGGCCACTGCCGCACCCAATATCCTTTTCCCCTATGCGCGTGAAAGCATTGATACCGTTTGTGTGAAAGGTGGCTTTCCGGCGGTTATGCTCGCCCCTGTCAACTTCGACGCCCTGTTTGTTCAGGCAATGGCCCAGTCTCAGGCTGCTCCAGCTAAGGAAGAGGCTGCTACTCACTAGGTATAGCCTCGGATTGATCAGATAATCGGGGAATCAAGACGCCACGGGGTTCGGCAAAGATTTTCTCTGGTTTGCACTGTAGAGCGTGAGACCGGCGACAACCTTTGCCGAACCCCGTGGCTGTACCGCGCCTGATTCGCCATTTATGTGAGCTTATCAAACCCTAATTGACGTAGGCCTTCATAGACCACAATTGCGGCGGCGTTGGATAAATTGAGGCTGCGACTGCCCTCTCTCATGGGTATCCGTATGCGCTGGTGGGCGGGTGTTGCCGCCAGCAACTCCGGCGGCAGGCCTTTGGTTTCGGAGCCAAAAACAATGGCGTCGCCGGCCCGGTAATTCACCTGGTGATAGGGCGTGGTGCCTTTTGTGGTGATGCAAAACAACCGCGGATCGTCATTGCGCCGGCAGAAGCTGGCCAGATTCGGATAAACCTCCACACTGGCAAACTCCCGGTAGTCCAGGCCTGCCCGGCGCATCCGTTTGTCATTCAACTCAAAACCCAGCGGCTCAATGAGGTGCAGCGAGCAACCGGTGTTCGCGCACAGGCGAATAATATTACCGGTATTGGGTGGTATTTCCGGCTGGTGGAGGACAATCTTTAGCATGGCGGCATAGTAACGCCGATGGCCTACATGCCCAACTCTTTCATTTTTCTGGTCAGGGTGTTACGCCCCCAACCGAGGCGTTCCGCGGCTTCCCGTTTGCGCCCCTGTGAATGTTGCAGGGCAGCTTCTATCATCGCTCGCTCAAATTGCGGAGTTGCCTGATCCAGAATTCCCTGCTTGCCCTGCAGGAGCTCATTGCTAGCCCACTGCTGTAGGAGCTCGCTCCAACTCGCATCTACCGCCTTTGCAATGGGTTGAGAAATATTTCCCAACTCGGGGGGCAGGTCGGTCAGGTGTACCTCCCGGCCAGACGCCATCACCGTAATCCAACGGCAGGTATTTTCCAACTGGCGGACATTGCCCGGCCAGTCCAGGCCGACCAGAAACTGTTCCGCTTCGGGCAGCAATACCTTGGGTTCACCCCCCAGTTCTTCCGCCGCTTTCTGGAAGAAGTACTGCATCAGGCGGACGATGTCCTCGCGGCGTTCGGCCAGTTTTGGGATGTGAATGCGGATGACATTTAAGCGGTGAAACAAGTCTTCCCTGAATTCGCCGCTCTGAACCAACAGTTCCAGGTTGCGGTGGGTGGCCGCGATGATGCGCACGTCTACCTTAACCGATATATGGCCCCCCACCCGGTAGAATTCGCCGTCCGCCAGTACCCGCAGCAATCGTGTTTGTGTTTCGGCGGGCATATCGCCTATTTCATCGAGAAACAAACTGCCGCCGTTGGCCTGCTCGAAGCGCCCTTCGCGCTTACTATTGGCCCCGGTAAAGGCCCCTTTCTCGTGTCCGAATAATTCCGATTCCATGAGGTCTTTGGGAATAGCGGCCATGTTGAGGGCGATAAAAGGGTTTTGGCCGCGCGGGCTGTGTCTATGCAGTGCCCGGGCAACCAGTTCCTTGCCTGTGCCCGATTCACCGTTAATTAATACGGTGATATTGCTGTGGACCAGACGTCCAATAGCGCGGAAAACCTCCTGCATGGCGGGCGCTTCACCAATGATGTCTGTTTTGGGCAATTCGATCGGTGCGGGTATCTGCCCGCCCTTCTCCCTGGCATGGGCGATGGCCCGCTCTGTAATGGCAATGATTTCGTCGGTGTCGAAGGGCTTGGGCAGGTATTCAAAGGCGCCTTGTTGATAGGATGCCACGGCGCTATCGAGGTCGGAGTGGGCAGTCGTGATAATGACGGGTAGATCGGGGTAGTGCTCATGAATATGGGATAACACCGTGAGACCGTCGACGCCCGGCATGCGGATATCGCTGATGATGACATCCGGTTGCTCGCGGCCAATTTTCGCCAGCAGTTTTTCACCATCTTCGAAGCACTCGATAGAAATGCCCGCTTGGCTCAGGGCTCTTTCCAAAACCCAGCGGATTGAGCTGTCATCATCCACTACCCAGACTGTATGGTCACTTTGCATGTTGTGTTTCCATCGGTAGATAGATCGTGAACGTGGTTTTCCCCGGCGCATTAGAGCATTCGAGCAAGCCCCCGTGGCGGTTGATAATCGATTGGGAGATGGCCAGGCCAAGGCCGGTTCCCTCTGCGCGACCGGTAACCATGGGAATGAAGATAGCGTGCATAATATCCTCGGGAATGCCCGGGCCGTTGTCACTTATATCGATCCGGCAGACCAGGCGATGCCGGGTTGCCCCAATGGTAAATTGGCGTTGCGAACGAGTGCGCAGAGTGATTGTGCACTCGTCCAGGCTATCTGCCGCCTGTAGAGCGTTGCGCATGATATTCAGGAGCGCCTGTATTAACGCGCTGCGATCGCCTGGAATATCCGGCAGGCTGGGGTCGTAGTCGCGAATAATGGTCAGTTGATTTCCGGTTTCCGCCGCCAGAAGATGGCGTAAATGCTCCAGCACTTCATGGATGTTCAGGTCGAGCATGGTCAGTTGCTGGCGGGGTCCCAACAGACGATCCACCAGATCCCTGAGTCGATCAGCTTCCCTGATAATTATTTCGGTGTATTCTTTGAGGTGGTCGCTGGTCAATTCCCCAGCCAACAGCTGAGCCGCGCCGCGCACTCCTGCCAAGGGGTTTTTGATCTCGTGGGCGAGGCTTCGAATGACAGATTTGGTGGTTTCCTGAGCGTGCATCATACTCTCTTCGCGGCTGATCCTAAGCAGCCGGTCCACTGCCTGTAGCTCCACCAAAAGACCGGTGGTGCCCTGTTTGCCGAGTATGGGGTTTAGAATGAGGTCGACGTGAATTTCCTGGCCATTTAGCAATGTCAGCGGCATGCCGCGCCGGGTGAGCGGCGCGTTACTGCCTAGCGCCTGCTGGAGATGGTGCTGCCATTCGCTGGCGCGCAGTACCAGCTGGTTGGCGCGCATGCCGATGGACCGGCTCAGAGAAACTTCCAGTAGAGCCTGGCCTGCCGAGTTGATGGCGGTGACAATCAGGTCGCTGTCCAGCGCAATTACGCCGGTGCTTATGTTTTCCAGAATGTCTGTACTGTGCTGCATGGTTGGCCCGGGAAGGCTCCTTTTCGTCGCGAGTATTTCTGTGTAGCAAAATTAACGCCAACAACGCCAATTCGACACAGAAAATTATGATTCCGCGGCAGTAGGCCTTCGCATAGTAAGTAAGTACTAACTGCTTGGTATTGAATAAGCGGAGTAGTTAACTGCTAAGCGATAGAGAGCGTTCAGGGGCCGGCGCGTTATTAGTAGCGCACCATAATGGTGCGCCTAATAGTGGGCGCTGTCCAGAGTGATCCGCAATGAATCAGTGAAGCTGTGAGGCGCGGCGAACATAAACCGTCACCGGGGGAGAGATCGCCACTTGCTCACCACCGGCGTCTACTATGGTCACGCTCAGGACATGGGCACCGCGAAACACATTAGTGAGCGCCCAGGAGGTAACGGATTGCGGCGCGCCCACTGCTACCCCGTCCATTAGCAACTGGGCCGAGGTGCCTGCGCCCAAGGGCGGATTGGTGCGGGCGCTGACCGAGAAATCGCCGCCGTAGCCAATCGCGATGGTGGTATCGGGGGCGGGGGAGGTAATCTCCACCGTCGCTTCGATTTCCTCCTCCTCAACGACTGGTTTGGGCGGCCGGGGTATGTCGGGTGGTGGTGGAGCGCTGTTGGTCGGGCTGACTTGAATATTTTTTACCGCTGATCCATTGGTCGGCGGTGTATCTGAAAAAACGGGGTTGCCATTTTCGTCCACGGATTTGTAAACGGTCTGGGCCGCCAGGGACAGGGGAACAGCCATCAGTAAAACTACCAACAGTCTAAGCATAGGGACACCGTTAGTTGAAGGGGACTCAGTACGATACCACAGCTTTATTTTTTTGCTACTGTCGTGCGGAACATAAAAAAGACCCGCAGAGCGGGCCTTTGAAGTGAAGCGGTAACGTCTAGAGCGAGTAATACATATCGAACTCAACCGGGTGAGTGGTCATGTTCAGGCGCTCAATCTCCTCTTCTTTCAACGCGATGTATGCATCAATCATATCGTTGGTAAATACATTACCTGCGGTCAAAAAGTCACGGTCGGCGTCAAGTGCTTGCAGCGCCTGCTCAAGGCTGGAGCACACAGTTGGAATCGCAGCCGCTTCTTCCGCGGGCAGATCATAAAGATCTTTGTCCGTGGCGTCGCCAGGGTGAATTTTATTCGCGATGCCGTCCAGGCCGGCCATCAACATCGCCGCGAAACTCAGGTAGGGGTTGGCCGTGGGGTCGGGGAAGCGAACTTCTACCCGCTTGCCGCGCGGGCTGGGCTCGTAGGGAATACGAATGGACGCAGAGCGGTTGCGGGCGGAATACGCCAGCATCACTGGGGCTTCAAAGCCCGGCACTAATCGCTTGTAAGAGTTGGTGGAGGCATTGGTGAACGCGTTGAGGGCGCGTGCGTGCTTGATGATACCGCCAATATAATACAGCGCGTCCTCAGACAGCCCGGAGTAGCCGTCGCCGGCAAATACGTTTTCACCGTCTTTAAACACGGATTGGTGAACATGCATGCCGGAGCCGTTTTCACCAACCAGAGGTTTGGGCATGAAGGTTGCTGTTTTGCCGTAGGCGTGAGCGACGTTGTGTGTGCAGTACTTCATGATCTGCACTTCGTCGGCCTTGACCACCAGAGTGTTGAATTTTACGCCAATTTCACACTGGCCGGCGGTGCCGACTTCGTGGTGATGTACTTCAATGTGAAGTCCCATCTGTTCCATGGCAGTACACATTGCGGCGCGTATATCGTGCAATGAATCGACCGGCGGAACAGGGAAATAACCGCCCTTAACGCCGGGACGGTGGCCGATATTGCCGTTTTCGAAGCTCTGGCCTGATGCCCAGGCGGCCTCTTCAGAGTTAATGGAATAACCCGCACCGCTCATGTCCGCGTGCCACTTGACGTCGTCTAATACAAAAAACTCGGGTTCGGGCCCGAAATAGGCGGTATCGCCAATGCCGGTTGACTTGAGGTACTCCTGGGCGCGTTTGGCCACTGAGCGCGGATCGCGCTCGTAGCCCTGCATGGTCAGGGGCTCAACGATATCGCAGCGCAGGATGACGGTGGCGTCATCGGTAAAGGGGTCCAGTACCGAGGCACTGTCGTCGGGCATCAGTATCATGTCGGATTCATTAATGCCTTTCCAACCGGCGATCGATGAACCGTCGAACATTTTGCCGCCTTCAAAGAAATCTGGTCCGACTTCGCTGCTGGGAATAGTCACGTGGTGTTCTTTTCCGCGTGTATCGGTGAAGCGCAGATCCACCCAGCGTACGTCATTGTCTTTTATCAGGTTCAGAGTCAGCTCTGACATTGTATTTCCTCCATCGGATTAAATTCTGGTCGGCTCTGCCGTCCTTGTGTTCTAGCAAATTGCAAAAGTTGTGCCAAAAGAGAGCCAAGGCTAACTTGCTGATAAACATCGAGTTTTGCCTTCGTTTGGCTAATTTATTTTGTTCATGCACCAATATAGAGCATTAGCGCACCACATTAGTGCTGTGCCTTGAGGTTTTTGGGATTCGCATATCAGATAGTCACAAAAGCCAGGGCGAAGTCCGTATAATGTGTGCCCCGTTCAGACTCAGTCGTTATCCCCTCTATGAAATTCGTTGTCAAGTATTTCTCTGAAATCACCATCAAAAGCAGGCCTGTGCGGCGCCGTTTTGTCGCTCAGCTAGCCGACAATATGCGGGCGGTGCTGCGAGATATAGAGCCCGGTGTGATCGTGCATAAACAATGGGACCGGTTGCAGATTGAAACCGCGGAGACCGATGAAACGATTTTGGCGGCCATGGCGGAGGCCATGTGCAATACGCCGGGAATTACCCATATCCTGCGAGTGCAAGAGTATCCCCTGTGTGCGCTGGAGGACATCGTGACCCTGGTATTGCCCACCTATCGCGAGCGCCTTGCCGGTAAAACCTTCGCCGTGCGGTGTAAGCGCAACGGGCGCCATAGCTTTAACTCACTTGATGTAGAGCGGCGTCTGGGGGCAGATTTGATCGCCCAGACAGAGGTGGCGGGGGTGAGACTGAAGAATCCCGAGGTCACGGTGCAATTGGAGATTTATGACCAGCAGTTGTTTGTGGTCGAACAGCGCTACAACGGTATGGGTGGCTTTCCTATTGGCAGTATCGATGCCGTGTTGTCCCTCATATCCGGGGGTTTTGATTCACCCGTGGCCAGTTACCTGACCATGAAGCGCGGCATGCGCACCCATTTTCTGTTCTTTAACCTCGGTGGTCGCGACCATGAGCTGGGGGTGAAGGAGGTGGCGTTATATCTGTGGCACAAATATGGCTGCAAGGCGCGGGTGTTGTTCATCAGTGTGCCCTTTGAGGAGGTGCTGGCGGAGTTGCTGACTCGCATTCAGGATCGTCAAATGGGCGTCATCCTCAAGCGCATGATGTTGCGGGTGGCAGACCGGATTGCCGAGCCTCTGGAGATCGATGCGCTCGTCACCGGTGAGTGTGTCGCCCAGGTCAGCAGCCAGACCCTGCGCAATTTGTCTGTCATCGATCAGGTCACCGAGCGCTTGGTGCTGCGACCACTGATTGCGGCGGATAAGGGCGACATTATTGATTTGGCCACAAAAATCGGTACCCAAAAGTTCGCGGAAAATATGCCGGAGTACTGCGGTGTGATCTCAGTAAATCCCACCACCAGAGCCCGCCTGCACAGAGTGGTTGCAGAGGAGCAGAAATTTGACATGGCGATTATCGACCGAGCCGTTGAAAATGCCAAGCACACTCGCATTGATCTGTTGGCCGAAGAAGATCTGGATCGCACAGACGTAGAGGTGCTGAGTGTGCCCCTGGCCCAGAGCACCATCATCGACATACGCCACCCCGACGAGGAGGAGCGTGCCCCCCTGAGGTTGAACAACACTCCGGTGCTCAAAATACCGTTTTACGAATTGCACACGCGGGCGGTGGAACTGGCCGGCGATAAAACTTATATGCTGTACTGCGGCAAAGGGGTGATGAGCAGGTTGCACGCCAGCCATCTGCTGGACTCCAGGGGTCTCAACGTGAAAGTGTACGCGCCCTGACTAGAGGTAGTATGCCGCTGTTTTCGGAGGCGATATTAGGGTACAATCCGCGCCCTTTTTTATGCGACTCTCTCTATTCCTGAGGTAACACAGTGATCGAAAAGCTTCGAAATATTGCCATTATTGCCCACGTAGACCACGGTAAAACTACCCTGGTTGACTGTCTGTTGAGCCAATCTGGCACACTGGACAGGCGGTCCGAGGGTGCGGAGCGGATAATGGACTCCAATGATCAGGAGCGCGAACGCGGCATAACCATTCTGGCCAAAAATACCGCCGTTACCTGGCAGGGCTATCGGATCAATATCGTCGATACACCGGGCCATGCCGATTTCGGGGGCGAGGTCGAGCGGGTGCTGTCCATGGTGGATTCGGTGTTGCTGCTGGTGGACGCGGTAGATGGCCCCATGCCCCAGACGCGATTTGTGACCTCCAAGGCCTTCGAACAGGGGCTCAACCCCATCCTTGTTGTCAACAAGGTTGACCGCCCCGGCGCGCGGCCCGACTGGGTGGTGGATCAGGTCTTTGACTTGTTTGATCGCCTTGATGCCACCGAGGAGCAGCTCGACTTTCCGGTAGTGTATACCTCGGCAATAGAGGGCACGTCCGGCGACGATCACGAGGCGATGGGAACCGACATGACGGCCTTGTTTCAGGCTATCATCGACAAGGTACCGGTGCCCCAGGTGGACGTCACGGGGCCTTTCCAAATGCAGATCAGTGCGTTGGATTACAGTAGTTACGTTGGGGTTATCGGCGTCGGCCGAATAGCCCGTGGCACATTGCGGCCCAATGCGCAGGTGGTGGTTGTCGATAGCGAAGGCGCCAGCCGCAAGGGCAAGGTGCTGCAGGTTATGGGCTACCAGGGTCTTGAGCGTATCGATGTCGAGGAGGCGGAAGCCGGCGATATCGTGTGTGTCACCGGCATCGATGGGCTGAATATCTCCGACACCCTGTGTGATCCCGCCACAGTTGAGGCGCTCCCCGCGCTGATGGTGGATGAGCCGACAGTCAGTATGACCTTCCAGGTGAACGACTCGCCCTTTGCCGGCAAGGAGGGAAAATTTGTCACCTCCCGCAATATCCGCGAGCGCCTGGAGCGAGAACTGATTCACAATGTGGCCCTGCGAGTGGAGCCCGGCGATAGCCCGGACAAGTTTAAGGTATCGGGGCGGGGTGAACTGCACCTGTCTGTGCTCATCGAGTCAATGCGGCGTGAGGGCTTTGAGCTCGGCGTATCTCGCCCGGAAGTAATTCAAAAAGAAATCGATGGCGTGTTACAAGAACCCTATGAGCAACTGGTCATCGATTGTGAAGACCAACACCAGGGTTCGGTGATGGAAGAGTTGGGCCTGCGCCGGGGGGAGCTGAATAACATGGTGCCCGATGACAAGGGGCGGGTGCGGCTGGAATTTATTATTCCGGCGCGGGGCCTGATCGGCTTCCGCTCCCATTTTCTGACCATCACCTCGGGCAGCGGCATTCTCACCCATGTTTTTGATCATTACGGCCCGGTGAAAAAAGCGGAGCTGGCCGGCCGCGGCAACGGCGTGCTGGTGAGCATGGCGAAGGGTAAAACGCTGGCCTACTCCCTGTTTACCCTGCAAGATCGCGGTCGCCTGTTGATCGACCCCAATATCGATGTCTACGAGGGGCAGATCATCGGCATTCACAGCCGCAACAACGACCTCACGGTCAACCCCACCAAGGCCAAGCAACTGACCAACGTGCGGGCGTCGGGAACCGATGAAAACCTGGTGATGACTCCCCCCGTGCGTCAGACGCTGGAGCAAGCGCTGGAATTTATCGAAGATGATGAGCTGGTGGAAGTCACTCCCGAGAGTATTAGAATCCGCAAAAAACTGTTACTGGAACACGAGCGCCGTCGCGCCGGTCGCATCTAGGGCCGGTGGCATGAAAGCTCTTTTGCAGCGCGTCAGTCGCGCCTGTGTCGAGGTAGAGGGCACATGTGTAGGGCGAATAGAGCGAGGTTTGTTGGTGCTGCTGGGGCTGGATAGGGGCGATGATCGTCGGTCGGCGGATCGTATGCTGGACAAATTGCTGGCCTACCGTGTTTTCGCCGATGAGTCGGGGCGTATGAACGATAGCGTCTCGGATGTTGGCGGGGGTGTTTTACTGGTATCCCAGTTCACCTTATCGGCCGATACCCGCAAAGGTTTGCGGCCCGGTTTCTCTTTCGCTCTGCCCCCCGCGGAGGCCGAGGATCTGTATCGTTACACCCTGACGCGCCTTCAAAGCCGGCATCCGGATGTTGCCGCCGGTGTTTTTGGTGCCGACATGCAGGTCACTCTGACCAATGATGGGCCGGTTACTTTCCTGCTGGAGGTGTAGTTGCGGAGGTGGCGTAGACTGGCCGCTAGCTATGCAGGTTCATATGAACGTGTGATATACCGTCCTCGATATAGGGTTCGCCTTCGACAACAAACCCCAAATTGCGGTAAAACGTTTCCAGATAGCTCTGGGCGCCGATGCGAATGTCGCTGTCCGGCCACGATTGCTGGTTGTAGGCAATGCCCCGTTCTACCAATTCCCGTCCCAGGTTTAGGCCGCGCGCCGCAGGTGATACGACTATACGTCCCAGAGAGCTCTCGATATAGCTCAGGCCGGGTTTCAGGCAGCGCAAATAGGCCAGCAGTTGATCTTGTCGCCAGCACAAAATGTGCACAGCGGACGGATCGAGGCCGTCTACGTCGAGATAGACGCAGTTCTGCTCTATCACAAAAATTTCCTGGCGCAAGCGCAGCGCGCTATACAGCTCCGCGGTAGTCAATTCATTGAAATCTACAGTTTGCCAGCGATAGCTGCTCATCAGTGCTGATGCCCTCCCGGCCCATGTGCATGTCCATGGGCCATTTCATCGTCGGTGGCGGGGCGCACGTCGACTATCTCGATGTCAAAGTGAACGGTTTTCCCCGCCAGAGGATGATTGGTATCCACCTCGGCACTGTGGCGGCCAGCTTTTACAATGGTGACGGAGCGCGTGCCCTCGCTGGTATTTAATTGCGCTAGCATGCCGGCACGGGGCTTGCCCTTGCCCTGCACTATCAGGTGTTTCATGGGTACACGCTGGACATTCTTTGGGTTGTACAAGCCGTAGGCTTCCTGCGGGGGCAGACTAACTGTCAGGGTATCCCCCGGCGATTTGCCTGCCATCGCAGTTTCCAGCCCAGCGAGGATATTTCCCGCTCCCTGCAGGTAGACAGTCGGCTCATCCCCGCGGGAGTTCTCGACTTCAGTTTTGTCGCTGCCATCTTCGCCCTCCGACAAAGTGTAGTGAAAGGAGACGATGAAATTTGGGGCATTTACCATAGGGCCAATCTTGATAATAGTGGGTGGAGGCCGAATTTTACGGGTAACTGGACTGAAGTGGTAGCCTCTTTCGCACTGGCGAACGCCGATAAATCTTTGCCGGAGCCGTTTTCCCCAGCCGAATTAATTGCTACTATGGAATGCAATTCAACAAGGGTATGCCGATGCTGGCAAGCGCCGAACCTACGCAAGATTTTTCCATTTTGGATCAGCAATACAAAAAGCTGGTCGAAGCGCTATTGGAAGTGGTCAGCATTCCCTCAATACCCGTGGAAGTTGAAACAACCCGCGAAGGTAACTTCCGCGGCTTCGACGGTGGCAAATTGTACGTTATCGAGAGCGGATCTATTTCCGCTCGCTACCACGATAAAACCGTATTTGTATTGCAAAAAGGTGATATCTTGCTGCCGGATATTACCGGCGCAGCAGGTCCTGATGCCACCGTTTTCTATGGCAGTGAGTCGGGGGCCAGCCTCGAAAGTTACCCCGCGCTGGAGTTTATGAGCCGGGTTTTCTCAGAGCCCGCCGCGATTAAGTTGTGGACCCGCCTGCTCATTACCTACTCCGGCCTGATGGTGCGGATCACCGCCAGCCTTTCTCAGGAAGATAGCCAGGCGACGCCGGGCTTTGAGGTGTTTGAGCCCGGCCAGGTTATTATTCAGCAGGGTGATCGCGCCGACTATGTTTTCAATCTGTCTTCGGGCGCGGCTGAAGTGTTGGTTGACGATGTAACGGTGGGCCGTATCGGTGAGGGGGAAATATTTGGTGCGATGGCAGCCTTGACCCATGCAGATCGCAGTGCCACCGTGCGGGCAACGACCCGCTGCTCGGTGGTTAAAGTACCCAAAGAACAGTTCACCGAGCTGATAAAAAGCAATCCCGCTACCATCCATAGTTTGTTGATCGATATGGCGAATTCTATCGTCAATCTCAACGAGCAATTAGTAGGACTGCACGGTAGGCCTAAATAAGACATGTCCGATCTTCTGGAAATTGACAACGACGGCGTAGAGCAGGTTTCGTTAAAAGCCTACGCTGAAAAAGCGTATTTGGATTATTCCATGTACGTAATTCTCGACCGCGCTCTGCCCCATGTGGGCGATGGTTTGAAACCCGTGCAGCGGCGAATTGTCTATGCCATGAGCGAGCTGGGGTTAATATCGTCTGCCAAGTTTAAAAAGTCAGCGCGCACGGTCGGCGACGTGATTGGCAAATTCCACCCCCACGGCGACAGTGCGGCCTACGAAGCCATGGTGCTCATGGCGCAGAGCTTCAGTTACCGCTATCCGCTGGTGGATGGACAGGGCAATTGGGGGTCTCCCGATGACCCCAAATCTTTTGCGGCGATGCGCTACACAGAGTCCCGCCTGACGGCCTACGCCCAGGTTTTACTGGAGGAGTTAGGTCAGGGCACCGTCGATTGGGTGCCCAATTTTGACGGCACCATGGATGAGCCCTCTGTTTTGCCGGCCCAGGTGCCCAACATATTACTCAATGGCACCACCGGCATTGCGGTGGGTATGGCCACCGACGTACCCCCGCATAATCTTCGCGAGGTGGTCTCGGCAGCGATTCATTTGTTGGAGGCGCCCAAGTCGACCACCGATGATTTGTGCGAGCATGTACTGGGCCCTGATTTCCCGACCGATGCAGAAATCATTACGCCGGCCGAGGATATCCGTGCCATGTATGAGAGCGGTCGCGGCTCGCTCAGAATGCGGGCGGTATGGGAGCGCGAAGGGCCCGATATCATCGTCCGGGCGCTACCGCACCAAGTTTCCGGCGCCAAGGTGCTGGAGCAGATAGCGCAGCAAATGCAGGCCAAAAAATTGCCTATGGTTGCCGATTTGCGCGACGAATCAGACCATGAAAACCCCACTCGACTGGTAATCATTCCGCGTTCGAATCGGGTCGATATCGATGCGCTCATGAGCCATCTGTGTGCCTCAACTGACCTGGAGCGCACCTACCGGGTAAATATCAACGTCATTGGGAACGATGGGCGGCCGGGGGTCAAAGGCTTGGTTCGTCTGCTCAAGGAGTGGCTCAGTTTTCGCACAGAAACTGTCCGGCGTCGGTTGGAGTATCGCCTGCAGCGTGTGCTGAACCGACTGCATTTACTGGACGGCTACCTCATCGCCTTTTTGAATATCGATGAGGTGATCCACATTATTCGCACCGAGGACAAACCCAAGTCGGTGCTGATGAAGCATTTCAAACTCTCAGATATTCAGGCCGAGGCAGTGCTGGAATTAAAGCTGCGGCATTTAGCGAAACTCGAAGAGATGAAGATTCGCACCGAGCAGGATGAATTGGCTGCAGAGCGAGAAGGCCTGGAAAAAATTCTGGGCAGCGCAGCGCGGCTCAAGACCCTAATCAAAAAAGAGCTGCTGGCAGCGGCAGAGCAATACGGGGATGATAGGCGCTCACCTCTGGTCGACCGCGAGGATGCCCGGGCCTTCAGCGAGACTGAATTGATGTCGGCGGATCCCATCACCGTAGTCATGTCAGAAAAAGGCTGGATTCGCGCCGCTAAAGGGCACGACATCGATCCCTCGGCCCTCAGTTATAAATCGGGCGACGGCTATAAAATGTCGGTCTGTGGGCGCAGCAATCAGCCCGCGGTAATCCTGGATTCGACCGGGCGCTCCTACACAGTGGCGTCTCACAATCTGCCCTCAGCCCGCGGCCAGGGCGAGCCGGTGACTGGCCGTATAAATTCGCCATCGGGTGCGACGTTTGAAGGTTTGATGATGGGCGGCGAAGACCAACTCTATTTACTCGCCAGTGATGCCGGCTATGGTTTTGTCGCCAAACTGGGCGATTTACAGACCAAGAACCGCGCGGGCAAGGCGGCGATCTCGCTACCCAAAGGTGGTCAGGTGCTGCCCCCCGCCGCTATCGGTACGATAGAGGATGCCTGGGTTGCCGCAGTCTCAAACGAGGGTCGCATGCTGGTGTTTCCACTTGCTGACTTGCCGCAGCTGCCCAGGGGGAAAGGTAACAAGATTATTGGGATCCCCGGGGCGCGAGTGCAGAGCCGCGAGGAGTACGTGGTGGCAGTACAGGTTTTGACACCGCAGGATCTATTGGTGGTGTCCGCTGGCAAGCGCTATCTGAAACTCAAGTTTTCCGAGATGGAGCACTATCGCGGTGAGCGCGGCCGGCGCGGCAACAAATTACCCCGCGGCTTCCAGAAAGTAGACGGTATGCAAATCGAGATTGCTTAGAGAACTGCGCGCTAGTTAGCGTTGGTCAAACGTTTCCAGATCAGGCGAAACTGCCGCTCAAGCAAATCTTTGTAAGGCCCTTCGAAGCCCGTTAGCATAGCGTAGTCGCGTAATTCCGTGGCCTCGTGCTCCAGTCGTCCGGCAATATCGTTATCCTGGCACACGGCCGGAGCCAGTAAAATCTTGGGCGGCTTACTGGCGCACAGAGTCTGCAACTCATCGATGGTGGACTGCATATATAATCCCGGGTAGATATCGGCCTCATCCCCAATCCCCAACTCGCTCTGTGAAATTGCCATTGCCAGCGAAACCGACAGTGAAATCTGTTTCTCAAGTTCATGACCGACACTCTGGATCAGCCAGCCACAGGACGCTGCCCGAAAAGCAGCACTGCCCGCGGTGGTATCCCCATTGAAATACAATACCACACCGAACTGGCGGGCAACCTGCATCTCGCCGTTGTAAAAGCCCGCGGCGCTGTAGAGTATTTGATGCAGACGGTCGGTGTACCGATGCAGTGAGTGTTGATCCAATGTGTCTACATAGTCCACCAGGCTGGATAAATGTACGTACAACACGGCGGTGGTCTGATAGTTTTCGTCGCGCTGAACGACAGTGCCACGTGTGCGCAGCAAATCCATGGGCAGTGCTTTGATATTGTTTGCCAACAAATCCAGCTCATTGACTGGGGGCTGGCGCGCCGAGTTTTCACCTTCACCGGTGGCCACGGCTTTGGCCATTTCTGTCAGCCGGTCGGCCAGGCGTTGGCCGAAGTGCCTGCTGGCCCCATAGGCGCCCACACTGAGCAATATCGTGAGCCCCGACAAGCTGAGCACTAGGCGCAGATGTGCTGCCTTCGCGGCATCTGCGTTCAATGTGATACGAACCTGGCCGGCAATATCGTTATCGATGCGGACAAAGGCGAGATAGCGATACAGGTTTTGTCCGACGGCTTGACCCGCCTGGCCCAGCTCCTTGCCCTCCACATCAAAAATTTCTATTTGCTGTGCGGAGGAATTGGTCACGAAGCGCTGCAAGGACGCGGCAATGCTCAACAAGTCGCCCGTCTCCAGGGCTGTGCTGATACGCCTTGCGATCAACTGCGCAAGGGCGGTGCCATATTCCTCCTGCTGTGACAGCTGCATATGGCGGCTGGAGATCGATCCCAGGGTAACCACAGCCAAGCCAATCAATAAGCACAATCCAGCGGCGAATAAGGCCAGCTGTTGGCCCAGGCCGATTTTGGAGCTTGGGTAGTTCACGTGGTTGAAGAATCCTCTCCCCCGATTTCGCCGCCCAGTATAAACCAGTCCAGATGTCCTGTCTGAGGAAACAGCCGGTTGCAGGTTTTCATATACCCGGCTCAGCGAGTAGAATACCGATATCCAGGAAACCCGAGATTTTATTGTGAGCGACATTCTGCTGATTACTATCTCTGGCGCAGACCAGAGCGGATTGACAGCGCGTATAACCGGTATCCTGGCTACCCAGGAGATCAATATTCTGGACATTGGCCAGGCCGTTATTCACGACACACTCTCTATGGGCATGTTAATAGAAGTTCCCACCAAGAGCCATCGCTCTAATGTGGTGGCTGCTGTTCAGTCCTGTCTGAGCGATTGTGGGCTCAGGGTTCGATTCAGTGATATATCCTCGCCAAGTTATCAGCATTGGGTGGAGGCCCAGGGGCGCGCGCGCTATATCATCACGCTACTGGCGCGAAAAATTACCGCGGATCAGCTCGCCCAGGTAACGGGGGTGGTGGCCAGGCACGATTTGAACATCGACAGTATCAATCGACTTTCCGGGCGTATTCCGCTGGGGAAACTGCCGGCCTTGAGCAAAGCCTGTGTAGAGTTTTCCGTGCGCGGCGCGCTGGCTGACCCGAGCGTTTTTCGCAATGAATTGCTGGAAGTTGCCAGCGCCCTGGATGTCGACCTGGCCTTCCAGCAAGACACCATGTACCGGCGCCACCGCCGTTTGGTGGTGTTCGATATGGATTCGACATTGATCGAGGCCGAAGTGATCGATGAGCTGGCAAAAGCGGCGGGTGTTGGCGAGCAGGTGAGTGAAATTACCGAGCGCGCGATGCGGGGTGAGATCGATTTTTCCGAGAGTTTCCGCAGCCGGGTGGCTTTGCTAAAGGGCCTGGATGAAAGTGCGCTGGAAGATATTGCAAGCCAGTTAAAAATCTCGGAGGGAGCGGAGCATCTTCTGTCCACGCTGCGACTACTGGGCTACAAGACGGCGATTCTTTCCGGCGGGTTCACCTATTTCGCCCGTTATTTGCAGAAGAAACTGGGCATTGACCATGTGTTTGCCAATGACTTGGATATTGTAGGTGGAGTGGTAACCGGTCGGGTGGTGGGGGAAATTGTTGATGGCGCCCGCAAGGCTGTATTGTTGCGCCAACTTGCGGATAAGGAGGGGATAGATCTTCAGCAAGTTATCGCCGTGGGAGACGGGGCGAATGATCTACCCATGTTGAGCATAGCGGGGTTGGGTGTTGCCTTTCGGGCCAAGCCGCTGGTGAAGCAAAGTGTGGAGCAATCGATTTCTACCCTGGGGCTGGATGCCATATTGTATTTGCTGGGACTTTCGGATCGTTACCAGATCACCACGCTAGATGCTGCTCCAGAGCGAGTCATAGGTTGAACCCAGCGGGCCGGTTTTGTCCTCCGCAACCATCTGCTCCAAATGTTTTATGTAGCGGAAATCGAACTGGGCGAAGTTGCCGGTAGCAGAAACCTGGCGCAATAGTTGGATTAAAAACTCTTCACCCTCGCGAATCAAAGTGACTTTCTGGCGCTCCTTGAAGCCCGCCCGGGGAGTGACCAAGGTATGCGGCTGCCCCACGAGTTTAATCTCCGGTAGCATGAGTACGCGCAGCACCGGCGCATCTGTTCCTTTAATTTGTTGTATACGAGCGCCATAGGGTTTTGCCCTGGGGCTCAGTAGCTCAACACCCATCAGCGACTTGGCGCCCTTCAGCTGGCTGACCCAGCGAATCACCGCGATTATCCAGTCGCCCCTGACACCCTCGCGCACACCGACCACATCCCCCGTCCTGATGGTGGGAGGCAGATCTACATCCCATTCCAGGCAGTAACCGCCGGGACTTGCATCGGTCATATTCACGGGGTAGATCGGGTAGCGTTCCAAGAGTGATTGGTCGGTGGATTCCCGCTCTTCCAGCACGCTCAGATCCGGGTCGTCAACGAGCTCGCCGTGGTAGTGGTGATCCTCGTCCAACGTATGGTCATCGCGTGGGTTAGCTTGCTCCCAGCTATCCTTCGCCTCGTGATGTTCAAAAAAACGGCTTGCGCTGGCACGCTCTGCCGGCGGTGGGATGTAGTCCGCGCCGTGTAGAACCTGCTCAAACGTCCGACCCTCCGCCACATGATAGTGAGTGCTGGACAGGCCGATACTGATTCCGAGGCTTTCGCCGGATGCCGTCCTACTGAAGTTTCTGGTGCTCATGGAGCCCAGAGAGTCAATCAGATGGTCCAGCATATTGGCAGGCAAGTTGGTCTCATTGTCAAACACAATGGGGATGCCACTGTGCGCCTTCAGGTCTTCCAGGTGGGAGACGAGTTCCGTGGTGTCTATCAGTCGGCACTGGGCATTGTCGGTATCGGCGTGCAGCGAGCTGTATACCGCCGCGTGGTCACTGCTGAGATCGACTAAAAACAGACCCTTGCCGACACCGGGTTTTTCCAGGCGGACAAGGCCACTCCACTCTTGCAGGCCGCGATAAACTGCGGCCAGGTCACTCTGGCGAAGTTGGCTGGGCTTGCAGCAGTCCAATATGAGCGATTGCAGGTAGACGGTGGTTATAGTCCGGTTGCCATCGAGCTTATCCGCCACGGGCAGGTCGGCCAGTTGTTGTCGCTCCGCCATGGCATAGAGCTGGTGTAACTCCAGCCACGCGTATGCCTGAATCGGTTGGTGAAGCTGGAACGTTTGCAGCATCTTTTTACCGGCAAAGTTCATCGCGCGCTGGATGGTTTCACATAACAGTTTGGCCGGGTTTATCCCGTGTAAGTTGTTGCGTTGCTGCAAGGTATGAACTGCCACCAGGGTGTAGGCAGCGGTGGCCAGGCTGTACAAATTGTCTGCCAGCTCTGACATTTGGCGCGGCTCCTCGGGCATGATCAGAGCCTGGTTGAGGAAGCGTCGGGTCATAGAAGCTAGCGCAACACGGAGACTGGGGCGCAGCGCTTCCATGATGTTGAAGCGGACACTGGGCGCCATCTCAACCCGGTTGAGTTCGCCAATTGCACCGCGAAGTTCCCGTACGACAAGTTTGGTATTGGTAATGGGCAGGCTTTGTGCCCACGCCTGCGCCGCCTGGGCATTGGCTTGAAAAACCGTGCATTCGGCCAAGTCCTGCCGGGGAACCTTGAGCTTGATTGGCGTGTAGTCACTCATACGTCTAACGCCTCGTTACCTACTCTTTTTGTGGCGGCATTCTTAGCACAAGCATATCCTATATACCGCCATCTGTCTTGGTCCGGTCTGCCATTGGTGTCTTGTCTGCGCTATCATGGGCGCCACTTTTTGAACTACCCAACAGAGATTGATATGGCCAATTACTCTACCAACGAGCTCCGCGCCGGGCTGAAAGTTATGCTTGACGGCGACCCCTGTAGTATTTTAACCAACGAGTTGGTGAAGCCTGGCAAGGGTCAGGCATTTGCCCGGGTAAAACTGCGTAACCTGAAGAGTGGTCGGGTCTGGGAGCGCACGTTCAAGTCGGGCGAATCCATAGAACGTGCTGACGTTATGGATCGCGACCTGGAGTATTCCTATACCGACGGCGAGTTCTGGTATTTCATGGACCCCGATAATTATGAGCAGTATCCGGCAGACGCCAATGCAGTGGGCGATACCCATTTGTGGCTGAAGGAGCAGGATCGTTGTGAAGTGACTCTCTACAATGGCTCGCCCCTGTCGGTGACGCCGCCCAATTTTGTCGAGCTGGAAATCACCGAGACCGATCCCGGCCTGAAGGGTGATACCGCCAGCGGTGGAAGTAAGCCGGCAACTTTGAGTACCGGGGCCGTTGTCAGGGTGCCTCTGTTCCTGTCCCAGGGAGAGATAATTCGCGTTGACACCCGCAGCGGGGATTATGTGAGTCGCGCGTCCAAGTCCTGAGCCTGTATGAATTGGCGACCGACTGCCTCCATAGCCGAAATTAAGGCGCGCGCGCAGCTACTGGCTGGCCTCCGTGCGTTTTTCTCTGAGCGGGACGTTCTGGAGGTGGATACCCCGCTGTTGTGCAGTGCCGGTGTCACCGACCCCGCCATTGAGCCTTTGGTGGTAGATCGGGGAGTCTCTTTGCAGCGCTCGCGTTTTCTACAAACCTCGCCTGAATATGCGATGAAGCGTCTGCTTGCCGCCGGTTCCGGCCCGATATACCAGATTGCCAAGGCGTTCCGGGATGGGGAGGTCGGATCTCGCCACAATCCCGAGTTCACCCTGTTGGAGTGGTACCGGCCGCAGTACGATCACCACCAACTCATGGCGGAGCTCGCCGAGCTTGTGTGCCATGTGCTGGGAGAGCGGCGCTGGCAGAAGGTCAGTTATCGCGAACTGTTTAGTGCGCAACTGGCGCTGGACCCTTTTACCGCATCGATAGAACAATTGCGTGAGACGGCCATGAATCGGCTGGATTTGAGCTTTTCCACCGGCGACCGGGATTTGTGGCTGGATGTGCTGATGAGCCATCTTATCGAGCCGCAACTGGCAAAAATGGGCATGTGCTTTGTCTATGATTACCCCGCCTCACAGGCTGCCCTGTCCCGGGTTGTACGCGCGGAGGGGGTGGATGTCGGCCAGCGATTTGAACTCTATATCGACGGTATGGAGCTGGCAAACGGATATTGCGAATTGACTGATGCCGCCGAGCAGGAAAGACGCTTTTTGGCTGACAATGACAAGCGTCGGCACCAGGGCCTGGCGGAAAAGCCGCTGGACAACAATCTTCTTGCGGCCATGAGCCATGGACTGCCCAGATGCAGCGGCGTAGCGGTGGGTATCGATCGACTATTGATGCTGCTCACCGGCAACACCCACATCCGCGATGTGCTGGCCTTCGATTGGCAGCGTTGTTAGTAATTTTAGGGAGCGGCGAGACGCCTCTACCGTGGCCTTAGTTAGCTGCCAGGGTCTCCGGCGGTGGCCAAAACCGCTGGCCCGTAGCCCTCGATAAACTCCCTGGGCATCCTGCGGGGCCGACCGCTGTCGAGGTCGATGCAGGCAAAGCGCATGCGGGCGCGCAACAGGGTCTCGCCATCGTCCAGTCTGATAATTTGGAACTCTCGCTCCATGGTGAGCTTCTTGTCCCAGTGGTTAATCCAGGTTCCCGCCACCACGTCCTGCCCGGCATGGGATGCTTTCAGGTACTGGTATTGGGCCCGGGTGATGACCATGGCGCGATTGAGCGCTCGATAGCAATCAAGATCCAGGCCCAGTGAAACCGAGTGTGCCCATGCGACCTGTTCGCACCACTTTACGTATACCGTATTGTTGGTGTGATTGAGGCCGTCCATATCGGCGGCGGCCACCGTCAGTTGCAGGGTGAATGGCTGCGGATGGTCCCAGTTCTGAGCGTCGACCAGACAGGACACTAGGTGGCGACCGCGGCGCCTGTGTCATCTTCCAGCGGTTTCTGGGCGATGTTGTAAAATGCGTAAATTACTGCGATAACAGGGCACAGGAAGTTGAAAAATGCGAACGGAGCATAGCTGAATGTTGCTACCCCCAGGGTAGCTGACATATAGGCACCGCAGGTATTCCATGGAATTAATGCCGATGTGAGGGTCGCCGAGTCCTCCAGCGTTCGCGACAGGTTCAAGCGGGAAAGACCCCACCGTTCATATTCGTCTTTGTACATTCGACCGGGCAGGGCGACAGCGATGAATTGATCTGCGGCCAGAATATTGGTTGCGATGCAGGTGGCCACGGTCGTGCTAATCAGCGAACCAGTCCCCTTTACGCCCTTCAGCGCGAATTTTAAAAGATAGGCGAGAATGCCTGTCTGCTCCAATACCCCGCCAAAACCCAGGGCAACCATAATTAGCCAAACTGTGTTCAGCATGCTGCTCATACCCCCCTTGCTCAGGAGGGCGTCGAGAAACTCGTTGCCGCTATTGGACGTGTAGCCATCGAACAGGCTTATCCAAATGCCTTTGAGCAGGATAAACGGCCCGCTCAGCCCGTCGCTCTCGCCGGCGAGTTTTGCCACGGTTTCAGGCTGAAACAGCAGGGCGAGCACGGCCCCGGCAAGAGCGCTGACCACGATTGCGGGGTAGGCAGGAAATCGTTTGTAGACCAGCCCCAGCATCAGAAGAAGCGGCAGCAGCAAGTGAAGTCCAATATTGAATTCGGCCTGCAGGCCGGTCTTGAGAGCCTCGATTTGCGCCGGGGTGGCGCCGCCGGAGCCACCGATCAGGAAAAATATGATCAGCGCGATAGCGAAACTGGGTATGGTGGTCCATAGCATGTGGCGAATATGTTCAAACAAATCTACCCCGGTTGCGGCGGCGGCGAGGTTTGTTGTATCGGACATGGGCGAGAGTTTGTCACCAAAATAGGCCCCGGAAATAATTGCGCCCGCGGTGATGGCGGGCGACAGATCAAAGCTTCCGGCAATACCCATGAGGCCTATTCCCAGGGTTCCTGCAACCGTCCAGGAACTGCCGATGCTGATGGCGATGATGGCGCAGATCATCGCGCTGGCGGCGTAGAAAATACTGGGATTGAGAATTTGTACGCCGTAGTAAATCATGGCGGGTACGGTGCCGGCGAGAATCCAGGTGCCTATCAACATACCAACTGCCAATAAAATCAAGGTTGGGCCCAGGCCGATGGCGATGCCGTTGATGATGCCCTCCTGGGCCGTCTTCCAGGATACGCCGACACGACGGCCTACCAGCGCCGCCACGCAGGTTGCCAGAACCAGGACAATCTGGTTGGCCCCGTAGGACGAATCTGAACCAAAAAGATAAACCGAACTCGCCAACAGGGTGATGAGAAAGATTATGGGAGTCAGCGCCAGCGGCAGCGTTAATTTGGGATATTCGTGCTTCTCGGGGCTCAAGGGCAGGGCACTCTCGCAGGTCGCTTATAATTATAAAAAGGTGTACGGCAATCGTCGATGTTTAACGATACCCGCAATCCCGGCCCAAGAATGCCCTAAAAGACGGCATCGGTACAGTGTGAAATGCGGGTAATGGCGCACCCTTATCCATCCCATTGGAAGGGGCAACCGTTTACCAACCAGCAAAAGCCCCGCTGATGTTGATACCAGAACATTTGATCTCTCTAGCTTCAGCGCTTGAACAATCAGACAGGCCGCAGGAAATAGCGTTGAACGAAATTGCCGTCGTACCAATGAAAACGTTTCAGAAAACCATCAGCAATATCGCAAGGTGGATTGTTCAGTGGTAAGCAAGCGCAGCTTGCCGGCACCGCTGTGCAGACCTGCAAGGCCTGTCCACCAACGTCACGGCGCCGATCACGCCAAGTATTACGGGCCATTATCGGGAGCGAAGTTCTGTTCAGCAGAAATGACATCATCTTCTGATGCCCCTAAATTCAAACTGTGACCAGAGAAAACGAAGTGTAGAATATATCAATTTAGCAAACTTGGATCTACTTCATCCAAGTTGACAATGGGGCGGGTACCTAGGCGACTATGCCAGTACTCCAGCAGGTCGGTGCCAAATATTTTCTGCTGCGGGGCACCGGCGGTAGATGACCCCTCTAATCGTACTCAGGAAGTTTTACCGCGGTTTGTCCCCGCTCGCTTTGTTCTTGGGTAAAATGTCTGCGGACTTCGGGAGTTTCATTATGTTGAAGAGTGTGCATCACATTAATCTACTGGTTCGAGATCTCGACATGGCGGTAGAGCGCTATCGCAGCGCTTTCCCGATAGAGGAGTTTATCTTTGCTGAACTCCCTGGCCGAGGTGTGCGCACGGCACGGTTCAAGGCGGGTCAGAGCTGGATAGTGCTGGTACAACCGACGGATCCTGACAGCGTGCCCGGGGCCCATCTAGCCGAGCACGGAGAAGGCCTGTTCCTGCTCTCGTTTGAGGTTGATGAACTCGGCCCGGCAATTGAGAGCTGCACGGTCGCGGGAGCCGTGGTATCCGGCGAGCGGCGCAGAGGGCTAGAAGACTGGGAAGTTGTCGACCTGGATCCGGCGTATTTTATGGGTGCCTCCCTACAACTGGTGACAGTGGGGAAGTGATCTATTTTTCCAGATTGAAATAAAATATTTCATAATGAAAGTATTATCTCCAGCATACACTATAATTCAAATTGCTTGCTGCTGAAATGATGCCCGTACCTAATTGTATTGACTTGATTAATAACGATATTTTGAAATAGGCTGCGGTGCATAAAGATCTGGTACGGTTCCTGCTAGAGAACTGTAAACTTCGATATTTTAAAAACTAAGTGCTTGCCAGAGGGGCCCACCTAAATGAACAAACCGCTTGAAGGTCTTAGAGTCCTGGATCTGACGCACATGTTGTCAGGGCCCTACGGTGCCATGATTCTGGCAGATCTGGGCGCTGAGACAGTTAAAGTGGAACCCCTGCACGGAGAAGGCACGCGCAAGCTGCTGGCCTCCAGCCCAAAATACTCCGTCGGTGACCAGGGCGCCTACTTCATTACGCTAAACCGTAACAAACAGAGCGTGGCGGTGGATCTTAAAACCCCGGAAGGCCTTGGTGTATTCCATGACCTGGTGAAAACGGCCGATATTGTGATCGACAATTTCAGCGCGGGCGTCACGGGCAAGCTCGGGATTGACTATGCGCACCTATGCAACATCAATCCCCGCATCATCACCTGCTCTATTAGCGGATTTGGTTCGTCGGGCCCTAACTATCAACGGCCGGCCTTTGATCAGGTCGCCCAGGCGCTGGGCGGCGGCATGTCAATCACGGGTACCGATAAGAATCATCCGACCCGGTCTGGCATTCCTATTGGTGACCTCAGCGGCGGCATGTTCGGCGTCATGGGTGTCCTCGCGGCACTGTATGAAAGAGAGCGCAGCGGACGAGGCCAGCATGTTGATATTTCCATGCTGGATTGCCAGATCTCGCTATTGAACTACATGGCGACCATGTACTTTCTGTCGGAAGAGGATCCCTATCCCATTGGTAACGCGCACTTTGTACATGTGCCCTACAATAGTTACCCCACCGCGGATGGGCACATTATTGTCGCGGTCATTTTCGACAGCTTCTGGGAAAATTTACTGGAAGTGGTGGATTATCCACCGTTCCATGACGATAAGTACAAGATGCAGCCCGGGCGCCTGGCCGACCAGGAATTCATTGATGGCAAACTGAGCGAGATATTCAGCACCGGGACGTCGGATGACTGGCTGGCACAATTGGAAGCGAAGCGCATTCCCTGTGCCAAGGTCAACCAGTTTAGCCAGGCGCTGTCTGATGAACAGGTGCTCGCGCGCAATATGGTGGTGGAGTTACACCACCCCGATGGGCAATCCACCCGTGGTCCGGGCAACCCTATCAAACTCTCTCGCACCGATGAAGAGAGCTTTTCCCCGGCGCCGTTACTGGGCCAGCACACTGATGCGGTACTTGCCGAAATGCTGGGTTATCCACAGGAACGGATAGATGCTCTTAAACAAGCCGGGATCGTGGCATGACCCGGGAGCACATTATTATCAACGAAGTTGGTCCCCGCGACGGGCTGCAAAACCAGGCCCAGGCTCTATCAGTTGAACAGCGCCTGCAGTTGATTAACGCGTTGATCACAAGCGGTATTCGTCACATGGAGGTAGGCAGTTTCGTCTCACCCCGGGCGGTCCCGCAAATGGCGGAAACGGATGAGTTGCTGGCCCGGCTGCAGCCGCCACCGGATATGTGTCTGAGCGTATTGGTGCCCAACCAAAAGGGCTATGAGTTGGCGCGAGCAGCAGGGGCGAGAACGGTCGCTGTTGTTGTATCGGCCACCGAAACAATGAACCAGAAAAATATCAATATGAGCCTGGACCAGGTCATGGGCGTAGCAAAAGAAATAATCCAGCAGGGCGCGGCCGAGGACATAACCGTACAGGCGTATTTGTCGGTGGCGTTCGAATGCCCGTTTGAAGGCCTTGTCGCACACTCTACGGTTATGGGACTGGCGCATGAATTGATTGCTGCCGGTGCCCGGGAAATAGTGGTAGCCGACACGATCGGTGCGGCCAATCCGGCAACTGTACGTGTGTTGCTGGACCCGCTTACCGCTGAGCATGGCGGTGAAACCTTCGCCTGCCATTTTCACGACACCCGGGCGATGGCCCTGGCCAATATCTTTGCCGCGATTGAAAGTGGCGTGCGAAAATTTGACAGTTCTATCGGCGGCCTGGGAGGTTGTCCGTTCGCCCCCGGCGCCGCGGGTAATGCGGCCACTGAGGACGTTGTCATGATGTGCGAGGATATGGGCTATGATACTGGAATCAGTATGCCTGAATTGCTACAGGCAGTTAGCCTGGCAGCGGAGTTGACTGGTGCCTGCCAGGGAGGTCGCGCACACTATTGGCTGAGTAAAAATACCGGCTAAAAACCCGGTAGTTAAAATAACGAAAGACACAAGAAAACAGGGATAAAAGCCCATGAGCTATCGGTTGGGAGTGGACGTAGGCGGTACGTTTACCGATTTTTTGCTACTGAATGAGGCAACAGGAGAAACCTTTACTGCAAAGGTGCTTTCGACACCTGAAGACTCCTCCATAGGCGTGCTCAATGGCCTCGCCAGAATTTGCGAGGAGAGTGCTGTCGATCCCTCTGAGATCAAACTGGTGATGCACGGCACAACCGTTGCTACCAACGCAGTGTTGACAGGACGAGGCGCAAAGGTGGGCCTGGTAACCACGGCGGGTTATGAGCAGACACTGCAGGTAGCCCGTTCTTTTTGTCCTGGCGGTCTCGGCGGATGGGTTAATTTTGTGAAGCGTCCACTATTGGCTCCGCTTGAACTCACAGTTGGTGCGTTGGAGCGCATGTCTGCCGAAGGTGAGGTGGTCACCGTACTGGATGAAGATCAGCTTCGCCTGCAACTGACATCGTTACACATGACCGGCAAGGTTGAGGCCCTGACGATTTGCTTCATCAACGCATACCTCAATGATGCCCATGAACAACGCGCAAGGGAAATTGCTCGAGAAATTTTTGTAGAGATACCCATCTCCATTTCCAGTGAAGTGGTGCCGGAAATGCAAGAATACGAGCGTACTGAAACCACTGTTGTGAATTCCTATGTGCGACCTCAAGTGGCCAAGTACGTAAGCAACATGCAGGCTTCGCTGGAAGAACGCCTAGGCGACGACATCCAGTTGTCCATCCTGCGTTCAGACGGTGGTCTGGCGTCGGCGCGCGGCACCTCAGAATCTCCAGTCAATATTTTGATGTCTGGTCCCGCCGGCGGTGTTGCTGGCGCTATCTATTTCTGTAGCAAGGCGGGCTATGACAATCTCCTGACCTTTGACATGGGCGGCACCTCCACCGATGTGGCATTAATACAGGGTGCGCGGGCCAAGGTGCGAAGAGAGACCATCGTGGGCGATGTACGGGTACGTGCGCCGTCCATCGACGTAAGATCAATCGGTGCCGGAGGGGGCTCCATAGCCTTTGTGCCTGAACTTACCCGGGCGTTGCGCGTAGGGCCTGAATCGGCCGGGGCCGTCCCCGGCCCCGCCGCTTATATGAAGGGCGGCGACCAACCCACGGTGTGTGATGCCAACGTGGTACTTGGCTATTTACCCAGCGATGCACAGTTGGGAGGATCCATGTCAATTAACAGCGCAGCCGCCGTTAAGGCAGTACAAAAAATTGCCGATGCGCTGAATATAGATGTGATGGATGCGGCAGAGGGCATTGTACGCATTGCCAACGAAGTAATGTTTGGCGCCCTGCGCCTGGTATCGGTGGAGCAGGGCTACGATCCACGTGATTTCTCCCTGGTTGGCTTTGGTGGAGCGGGTCCACTGCATGCAAACAGCCTGGGAATATTACTCAATTCCTTTCCCATTATCGTGCCACCGGGCCCAGGTGTGTTGTGTGCCCATGGCGACGCAACCACTTGTCTACAAGATGAAGCCGCACGCAGTTACGCCACCATGGTCAGCGAGCTGACCTCAAATCAACTTATTGAAGATTTGCATTCCTTGCGCGAGCGCGCCGCGCAGTCTCTGCTGAGTGACGGAATTCCAGCAGATCAGCACGTGGTTACTTACCAGGCAGACGTACGCTATGCGGGACAAGCATTTCAGATCAGTATTGAGTTTTCCGAACAGGAGCTACAGACACAAGGTTTAGCGTTGATAACGGAGCAATTCGATGCCCAGCATGAAAAACTGTTCTCTTTTAAACTGGGCGACGATCACGAAATCCTGATGATACGCACGGTAGTAAAAGCCCTGGCAACGCCTATTGTCATGCGTGAACAAACCGATTCAAACACCGTGCTTGAAGACTGCCTGACGAGCGAGACAAAAATTTACTACAACGGTATGTGGCATGTTGCGTACACTTACGACCGTAATTTGTTGCACGCAGGCCTGGTAGTACCCGGGCCGGCAATTATCACAGAAATGGATTCCACGACGCTGGTGCTACCAGCATATCAGGCGCGAGTTGACCATATAGGCAACCTGCTGATCGAACCAAATCAGGCGTAGGAACACAGACATGACGGCAACTATTCTTGAGACTAACCCGAATCCCCTGAAACAGGTGACGGTCGACAGCGTCACCGTCGATATTATCGAAAATGCCCTGAAAAATGCCCGTGAAGAAATGGATGCGGTGCTTTTTCGAACAGCCATGTCTCCGGGGATTCGAGAGCAGGGAGATTGTTTCCCGATGATTGCCAACAAGAATGGCAAAATGGTTGTCGGGCAGTTTGGCTCCTTCATTGGACCATTCCTGTCGGTTTATGATGCCGAAATCGAGGAGGGCGACGTCATACTGACGAATGACCCGTATTTGTGCAACGCAGCGGTCTCACACCTGCCAGACTGGTTGGTACTGGTACCGGTGTTCAAGGACGGACGGCATATTGCCTGGTCCGCGATGTTCGGCCATATGTCTGACAACGGAGGAATGGTCCCCGGATCAATACCCGTTGAGGCACGAACGATTTACCAGGAGGGCATCAGGATTCCCCCGATCAAACTGTACAAGCGGGGACAGCTGCAAAATGAGATCCTGGATCTTATTCTGCACAATGTACGAACCTCGCAGTGGAATCGCTTTGACCTCAACGCCCTGGTAGCAGCCTGCAATACAGCAGCGCGTCGATGCGTGGAGTTGGCAGAACGTTTCGGCGACGATGTTTTGCATTCCACCATGGATATCATGCTGCAGCGCAATTACGATGCCATGAAACATGTCATTGCCATGGTCGTCCCGGAAGAACCCCGTGAATTTACCGACTATGTCTGTGACGACGGCATGGGTAAGGGCCCGTACAAGATCCACTGCAAAATGTGGCGAGAGGGTTCAAAAGCGATTTTTGATTTTGCCGGCACGGCCCCTCAAGCCCAAAGTTCGATAAATTTTTATTTAAACGAAGACATGTTCAAGATGTTTTTTGGTTCATTCACCATCAATATCGTAGACCCGCAGATCGCTTTTAATGATGGCTTTTATGACCTTGTAGATGTGCGAATACCCGAAGGCACATTGCTCAAGCCGCTGGCCCCCGCCGCCTTATCCGGCAGAACGCATGCCCTGGGGCGCATCTTTGATGTATTGGGTGCGCTGTTGGGGATGGGAGCGCCGGATCAAATGCTCAATGCCGCCGGATTCTCCGACTCACCACATTTATTCTACTCCGGCAATGACACACGCAGTGACAAGAACCGCGAATGGTTTCAGCTGTTTCAAATTGGCTTCGGTGGCATTCCCGGCCGACCCGTTGGGGATGGTCCAGACGGGCATTCCCTCTGGCCCGGATTCACCAATATGCCCAACGAATTCATCGAGTCCTACTTTCCACTGCGGATTGAGCGTTACGAGACGATCACCGACTCCGGCGGCGCCGGCAAGCACCGCGGCGGAAATGGCCTCAGCGTGGCCTATCGTTTCCTCTCCGACGGCGAAATTGGCATCCACGACGATCGCTGGCTCACTTATCCCTGGGGTGCCAATGGCGGAGACCCGGGACTGCGTTCCAGCAAGCGTTTGGTGAGAACCGACGGCACTGAACAGTGGCTGCCGTCGAAATGCGACGGAATCCGGGTATCGACTGGCGACCTGCTGTATTTCAATACCTGGGGCGGCGGCGGCTGGGGGAACCCCTGCGACCGCGATCCTGAACTGGTGTTGCAGGATGTTCAGCGCAAATTGGTCTCCGTGCCAGGTGCCAGACGCTATGGGGTAGTTATCGGCAGTGATGGCGCCGTGGACCTGCCGGAAACTGAAAAATTGCGGCAGCAAATGCGCGACGAATACGACCCGGACAACGGCCTGTTCAATTTTGGCGGCAGTATTACTCAGATCAAGTCTCGCTGCCTTGAGGAAACGCATTTGCCCGCGCCGGAGAACCCATTTTTTGACCAGCAAGACGCGGTCTAAAGGAGCCTGTTGCAATGCACGACCTGGACAGGAGAGCGCAAGGACTGGGTAAGCGACCCGCACTTATGCTGGTCGATCTCATCTGTGGCTTTACCGATCCCCATAGTCCGCTCGGCTGTGACAGCGCCGACGTCGTTGCGGCAAACCAGCAATTGCTTGCCGGTTTTCGTCGAGCCTGCCTGCCGGTATTCTATTCGACGGTGGTGTACAGGTCTTCAGAGCAGGCCAAGGTGTTTCGGCAGCGTCTCCCGGATCTCAATATTCTGGTGCCGGGTTCACAATGGGTGCAGATCGACCCACGCCTCACGCCACGTCCCAATGAAACTATTGTGGAAAAATGCCACGCCAGCGTGTTTCACGGCACGGATTTACTCGAGCGACTACACGAAGCAGGGATCGATTCTATGGTCGTCACCGGCATGACCACCAGCGGCTGCGTGCGTGCAACCGCAGTCGATGGTCTGCAGTATAATTTTAAGGTAACCGTGGTGCGCGAGGCTGTCGGCGATCGCAATCAGGGCGCGCACGAGGCCAACCTGCGTGATCTCAACGCGAAGTACGCCGATGTGGTGTCGCTTGAGTCGGTGGTCTGCGAGTTGAACTCTCTGGGGGTCCTGCCGTGAGTATTTTGCGAGACAGCAACTACAAACCTCGACTCCTGATTGTCGGCTACCGAAAGTTTAGCGAATTGATTAACTCGATCATGGTGGAGTTCGAGCAGGATGTAAACGTGACGATAGTTGAATCAGTGGCGTCAAAAAGCGTTGTTTATGACAAACTGGTGGAGCAGCACCGCCCGGACGTGATCGTGAGCGCTGGAGCCAACGCATCCTACCTGGAGTCAACACTCTCCATTCCAGTGGTCAGTCAACCGGTTACAGACGTCGATATCATCGAGGCCTTGACCAAAGCGCGGAAGATTTCACGTCGTATCCACTTGTTTACCTATCAGGGGGTAAAGCAGCCAACGAATCGCCTTATAGCAAGCCTGCCCGAACTACTCGACATCGAGTTACTACATCATCACTACAGCACCTCGGACGAGGCGACAGAGCAGCTTCTACTAGCCCTGGCGGAAGAATCGGCCGAAGTCATTGTCGGTCCCAGCTACACCTGTCACATGGCAGAACAGCACGAAGTACCGACAATTTTGCTCTACAGCTCAACATCTGCTCGCCTGCTGATCAAAACCGCCATACAGCGTGCTCACGATGCGATTGAGAATGCCTTGCGCGGTAGCTTGCAGGCCGTGCTAATGGACGACCCTCACGAGCCCTTGGTGGTCTGTAGCGGCACAGGGGAAATCCTGCTGTGCAATGAGGTGGCCAGCCAGCACTGGGGGAAAAATGAACGCGATCTGAGTGGGTTCAACCAGAGAATTCAGCTGGAGTTATCCGGACCGGGTGAAACTGTGGAAAGACTGATTACCATTGACGATGAGAACTGGTATCAGCGGAGATCTCCCCTGGAAATTCACGGGGACCTGTTTGGCTATGTCTTTCGATTTATTCCTCAGCGCGCCTACCGACCGAGAAGGGAGGCAGATATTGCAGCGCTTAGTGGCGCGCCAGAATTTATTATCCGCTCCAGCGCGATGGAAACTATTTCGAAACTGGCCAAAACCTACGCTATAACCTCTGGCGCGGTGTTAATTCAAGGGGAAAGCGGTACCGGCAAAGAGCACATTACACGGGAGATCCACCGCCACAGTCACTATGCAAACGGCCCTCTGGTGGCCATCAACTGTGGCAGCATTCCAAATGAATTATTTGAAAGTGAAATGTTTGGCTATGTTGATGGGGCATTCACCAGCTCACGGCGCGGTGGGCGTATCGGCCTGATCCAGGAAGCCAACCAGGGAATACTGTTCCTGGATGAAGTATCCGAACTACCTTTGCTGCAACAATCCAAGCTGTTAAGGGTTCTGCAGGAAAAAAGCCTGCGTCCGGTCGGTGGCAATCGTGAAGTGCCCCTGGATTTTAAGATCGTCGCTGCCACCAATGCAAATCTGGCGGATTGTGTTCAGGCCGGAAGTTTCCGCGAAGATCTATACTATCGGCTGAATGTCTTCGCCCTACATCTACCGCCGCTGCGGGAACGAATAGAAGATATCGGGGCGATATCTCGCTATTACATTGAGCGCTATAGTCAA
>Ga0114950_10000159_pt1 | contig 40468 bp, 37 predicted proteins | sample N075metaG_FD_83503 | JGI IMG/M metagenome (GOLD analysis project Ga0114950, IMG submission 83503) | Deep subsurface microbial communities from Kermadec Trench to uncover new lineages of life (NeLLi) - N075 metaG | ecosystem: Environmental > Aquatic > Marine > Ocean trench > Sediment | place...
ATAAAGGGGACGACAAAAGACACAAAACGGCGGAAGAACTTGCGAGTAGCGTTGAGCTTAATGCTCCCCTGACTTGGGCTCAGCGACTCAAGCGCGTCTTTAATATGATGGGGCCGCCTTCGGATTTCCCTATGCCCTATGTGTGGCGGAACTATGTGTGTCATCGGACGGGGCCGCCTTCGGATTACTGACCCGGACATAATCCAAAAGATCCTCGATCACACAAGGGGGCAGGGCGTTAATGGTTCCTATACTCGCTTTATGTAGCAATCCTACCTTAATTGCAGGGCAGCTATCCACGACAACCATTGACAGGTCCTCAAATCATCTCCCCATCCTTGAGACCAGCTAAACCACAAACCTCCGCCCTGGAACACAGTCAAAACTGCTGTGGATGATTGAGATTACGGCTGGCCCGACATAAGTAAATAATATTTCACCTGAATCGCACAAAAAACTACAAAATGCACATTGCAAGGGGTTTCCAGTCGATGTATGGTGTCATATGGAGCGTTTTCTGCGTTCCGCGTATTGGTGCCCATTACCGGGGCTGCCAGTCACGGAATCAAGGCTTCTAATACATTAAAATTAAAAATACATTAGGGGGAAGACAATGCGAATTGGACCTTCAAATAAGGGCGGTTACTCGTCCAATATACTCAAAAAAATGCCTATCGTTTCTGCCATTGGTATTGCCCTGGCAATTCCTGTTGCGACGAACGCCGCACCAAGCACTCGGCAGATTGAAGAGGTGATCGTTACAGCTGAACGACAGGAAGCATCCGTTCAGGACACGTCAATTTCCATCACGGCATTTACCGCAGGTATGCTCGATGACTTTGGCATTCGAAATCAGGAAGATCTACAAAACTTCATACCGGCCACTACCATTCAGCCGTACGATGCAACAATTCGAGGAGTTGGTAGAAATTTCCGGGCTTTAGGTGGTGACCCTGGTGTCGCAACCTATATGAACAACGTCTACTCGGAAGACCTGCTGACTGCAACTGCTGCGACATTCTGGGACGTGCAACGAATTGAGGTTCTGCGTGGGCCGCAAGGCACACTCTACGGTCGAAACGCGATTGGCGGTGCAATCAACATACTCTACAAGCAACCCGCTGACGAGCTGGATTACGCGTTCAGGGTAATCGGTGGCAACTTCAATACCCAGGAATACTACGGCATGATCAACGGTGCGTTGATTGAAGACGTCTTATCGGCGCGTGTTAATTTTAGTGTTCGGGATCGAGATGGCATAATCGAAGAAATCGGCCCTGGAGACGACCTGGATGGTCTTGGGACTAAAAACGCGGCCATTCAATTTAGATGGACACCGACAGACGCCTTGTCGTTTAACGTCCGTGCGAACAAAATGGAGATTGATCGCGATTTTGGCGGGGCCAACGGTGGCGGACTTGTCGTACTAAATGAAGATGGCGGTCCAACAAGAAATACTGAAAATGTGGCACCTGGATTCCGCAGAATCGACTCCGCTAATAGCGCTATCGGAAACTACTTCGACAATGATTTTTACGATACTACCAAACCCATTCTCAATTTCACCGATCCAGTAACCGGAGCAAATGTACCGGCCCAGCACGTTCGGGCAGGTATTGATGTGGGTGAGTTTGATGGTTTCCAGAATGCAGCAGCATCACTGGATGGATTTAACAATACCTCCGATGCCACCGCTGCCAGATATAACGATTGTGTATTTCCCGGGAGTATCAGCGGGGATGATCTTTGCGCTGCAACCAACGGTTTGAACCGTGAAGAGTTCAATCAGCAGGGAGTGCAATTCAGCGCTGAATGGGACGTCACCGACACGGTGCTGCTCAAATACATCTATGGTTACAACAAATTGTCTTATCAGCGAACGACCGATGATGACAATACAGCGAGTGCCTTCCACGACCGCCAGTTTTATGTGAATCATGAAGCAGTATATGAATCACATGAATTCCAAGCGTTCTATGAAATTGGTGATAACCTGTCGTTTACCTCAGGCATCTTCTTCTACGACTCAACCATTGACCAGCGTGGCGATTTTTATTCATCTGTCGGTGAGGCCAGATTCATTAATCCTTACGTGGATAATACCGGGCTTGCCGGTGCATTCTTCGGAAATGGGCCAACAGCAACACTGCATTCTGCCAGGACTCTATGTCAGGTAGCAAACCCTGCTCCATCCTGTGCGGACAATTATTCAATCGCGCACAATCCCGGCACCGATGATCTTCCCAACAATAACCTGCATCTTGCCCAATGGTATGGCGATGACGGTACAATCCCGGATCTGGATGTGGTGCATGGCATTAACAGCCTGGGTAGTGATTTGCTGTACCACACACAGACTGTCAAGGACGCATTCGCCGCCTATACTCAGGGTGTATGGGACATGAACGATATTTTAACGCTGACATTAGGTATTCGTTACGCTGAAGATAATATCGAAGCTGAAGAGAATTTGTTCCGATACTCTGAAGTTGCAGGGAACTTGTTTCCTGCCGTGACGACGATTGATTTGGCGACTTACAATCTTGCAAATGGCGGGCTCATACCTGACGCTACTCACGTGGGTGGATTCGCACCTACCGAATTGGCTGTCAATGGCGGTATCCCGGTTTCCTTAAGTGTTTATCGGCCTTTCCACCGAACCGATGATGAGATTACCTGGCGGGTCAATCTCGACTGGAACGTCACTGACAATACCTTGCTCTATTTTTCGGCCACGACCGGTACACGTGCAGGTGGCTTCAATCTGGTGTTCTTCAGTGCGACCCCAACCTATGGTCCGGAAGAGCTGCTTGCTTACGAAATCGGATACAAGACAACGTTCCTTGATAACACACTTCAGCTTTTTGCTTCGGCCTACTACTACGACTACGAGACAATTCATACCGTGGCCACCGAGGTGTCTCCACCGCTGACCGACTTTGGCGGAACGGCAGGCCTGTCAACTTCAGTACTCGAAGCACCTGGGGCAGAAGTCTTCGGAATCGAAGCAGAAGCAACATGGCTGGTTTCTGATCGATGGACTGTCGGTGGCAACTTCAGCTTTACACCCAGTGAGTATACTGAAGATCTGTTTATGAAAGATCCGTCAAGTGTGAACACACCCGCCAGTTTGTTCCCGAACTTTGAAGGTCAGGTTGAGAATATCAATGGCAACCAGGTCCTGCAGGTTCCGGAACTGAAGTACACTCTCTGGGGAAGTTACGCCATGCCATTATCCGGCGGATCGAACCTCGAGTTTTTCGGAGTTTACAGCTGGATTGACGAGGTTTACTACTCGCCTTTTGAAAATGACGCAGAATTGGCCGACTCCTACGACAGGCTGGATCTTCGCGCCACATGGACTTCGACTAGTGCAAGCTGGACCGTGTCCGCTTTTGTGAATAACGTGTTTGACGATGTTGGCGTACTGCAGGTCCTGCGGGAATCTGAGGCTGAATTCTTCCGCCATACGGGTGGAGTAACATCTCCTCGATTGTACGGTCTTGAACTAACCTACGCACTGGGTCACAACTAGAAGCAGCTTCAACCAGAGTTATTCAAGGGCGCTTCGGCGCCCTTTTTTATGCGCTTTTCCTGTACTCACTAATTTTATGTCGGCGTAACTTTTTTACATTGGTGTAACGCTTTTTACGTTGGCGTAACTCTTTTTACGTTGGCGTAACTCCCAACACACGCTACCATGACCATCTGATCGGATATCGGAGCAAACACAATGCCCAACTTTGGCGTACAGATTTTCCCAACTGATAAGACTATCCAACCTATTGAACTCGCAAAAGCAGTAGAAGACCGTGGCCTGGATTCACTCTTTTTCCCGGAGCACACCCATATCCCGGTCTCGAGAGACACGCCCTTCCCCGGCGGCGGCGGCCTGCCGGAACATTACTGGCGCAGCCACGATCCCTTCGTCGCCCTCATGGCAGCAGCGGCTGTCACCAGCAGGATCAAACTCGGCACCGGAATCTGCCTCGTCATCGAGCGCGATCCCATTACGCTCGCAAAGGAATGTGCCACCTTAGACTATCTCTCCGGCGGCAGGCTGATCCTCGGTATTGGTGCAGGCTGGAACCGGGAAGAAATGGAAAATCATGGTGCTGACTATAAAAATCGATGGAAGATTGTTCGTGAAAAAATTCTGGCGATGAAAGAGATCTGGAACAACGACGAGGCGCAATACCATGGCGAGTTCGTCGACTTCGATCCCATCTGGTCCTGGCCCAAACCAAAACAGGCAGGTGGGCCCCGGTCTGGATGGGCGCCAATTCAAAATGGGTCTAGTGCCTTTCTGGTGCTGTAGAAAACTATCAAATCATACTTGCAGATTTCTCTGAATAGGGCGTTAATGGTTCCTATACTCAGCAGGATTTGAGATATTTCAGAGGGCTATTGTCTACTCAAAGTCGTTGTGGTGAACGTCTGCTTTGCCACCTTTTAAGGATTTCCTCAACTTCCGGTATGGGTCCAGACTGTGTGAAAACTCAGATTTGATAAATTTCGATTTCTGAAAGCTTTGAAAACGCGATCGAGAGTTTCCTCCTTAGTAACTTTCATCGTAAAAAATCAAATGACGGTATTGTAAGAACGATTAATAATTTACGAAAATAGTTTTTACACAGTCTGGGTCCTGAGGAGACGAATTCCACCTGATGAGTATCGATATGCTATCAGGAGCAGACAATACAGATTGTCTATGGTTTCGTTCCCCTTAGCACACGTTCATGCATTTGTTACTTGCTGACGTTGGTTAGATATTAACCATCTGGTCGGAACGTACCCATTGCTGACATCGTCAGGTTGGTGGAATTACCAGACCAATTCACCTTGCTAGGTGAGGAAAACTTTGCCGCGATCAACGCTAAGGTCGCACCTGTTTAGTCATCGGCCATCTTTGTAGACAGGATTAGCTAAAGTTACGAACGCGAGTGGAGTGGCTAGTCGGTCAAGGAGCTGTCATTGACGAAAAGTCATTTCCTTGCATTACAGCGCACTCACAGTCGATCATGATACTTTTGCGTTTTCGGAATACAATAGACACAGGCACTTCGAAAAAGAGGGCGAAATGTCACTTTCCAAACACACTCCGGCGTATGAGTGGGATGTATTCTTTTCGTACGCACATACAACACGGGATGAGATTGAGGACGTGCGTAGCCTTGCAGAACTCCTTTCGAACAAGGGGGTGTCCGTTCGAATCGATGTCAGTCTGAAGCCCGGCGATTCGATACCGGAGTTTATGGATTCGATCACAAGGAGTCGACACGTCCTAGCCTTCTGCACTCCGGAATACAAACAGCGATCGGCGGGTTCCGCTGGCGGTGTTCGCTACGAAGCAAGTATTCTGAGTGGTTCGCTTCTTGAAGAGGGCGACCAACGCAACTGCATCCCGGTTCTTTTGAGAGGCAAATGGAGTGAAGTTAGGCCCCCATGGCTCGCAGGCCGGAAGTACATCGACCTCCGAACTGGAGCAGCGAAAGGGCTAAACTCGGTTCTACTTGCTATTCGAGACGAAGAGTCAGAAGGAATCGCCTCATGGAGTGCAGTGTTTGAGTCGTCAGCTGAACCACTTGATCAGGAATTTGCGATCGAGCTTTTGAAGCACCCGGTCCAGCTCGATCGTGTTGATGGCAAGTTGCTTGTCACGATCGATCGGAACGGCACGGCACTGAACAAGCCATTTATACTACCAAAGGACGGAACGCGCTTTGCGACAAGATTCTTACTGGATCCACGCGTGAAGATGCCGAAAAACTCGAAAAAATGGTCCACGATTTCCTGCTGGCGAAGGAAGATGGAACCCTCTCGATCCCAACCGGAAACATACCACTTCGGTGGGCGTCCGGTGGTGTTCTCTCTGTTGTCAAGTGGCGTGGAGAAACGTGGACCCCGTTCTTCTTCCGAGATATAGAACCAGTTGGATGGAATATCGCGCTCGGCGCATCCGAGACTGTGGAAGAACTGAACGACCCTCGATTGTTCATATACAGGGAATTCCTCGAAGAAACACTAGTTCTTCCCAATTCTCCACGAGCATCCGGATACCGGCAAATCAAGAGTTTTGAAATTGGTCCCTTCCCAATTCCGCCTCAGGTAATTGCAGCGAGGTTCATGCGGGATCACATCGACTTGCGAGGGTACTACGAAGCACTCGGGTTGATCGAACCAGGCCCGCAAAGTCTGAGGATAGTCGTGGACGAACATCGAACAGAGGTTACTTTAGAGATTCTACGCGATAGTAAAGTACACGGTCCCTTCAGAGACATCCTGATTTGCATCAATTTCCTTGAGCTCGGGATCGAAATCATCAAGGTTCTCAAGTACAAGCTTGAGTACGATGACTACCTATTGGATGGAGAAATCCATGTACCCACCAGCCAGTTGATCCGGATGCCTATAGGGATGATTTCACATAGCTACCTCCGCGAGGTTTTTGGTCCCGAGGGTCAAATCAGGCTCGAAAGTGTTGTTACGCAGGAATCGGCAGACGGTATTGAATGGATATCACGCAGGGCAACCCAGCCTTCGGTAAGTGCTCTTCGTGCACCAACGCCAGGAGAACTTTACGTTTTTCCCTGGGACGTTTACGCAAGGAAGAGCTTAGCCGAACGGAATCCGATAGTTGTTGGGGGACGTAAGCCTTCGACGGACGAGCAGATTAGACATAAACGGTGGCTAACGAACTTTCGTGAACAGTGGTTCGACATGCAGGAAAACTCCTTCTCTGTGACACATGCATGTCCTTTCTTTACCTCGACGTCTGCAAAGATCATGCAATACTATTTTGCGCAAACTTCGGACGAAAATTAGAACTGCTCTGTTTAAATTCTGACTTTTCAGACAGCGTGGACCCAAATGCTGACGTCCCTAAACCTAGGTTGGATTGCCAGGCCAAATTCCACTGAGGCCTGGCCAACATCATTTACAGCTATCAATCCAACCGAGTGTAATCCCGGTAGATCAGCTTCAACGCAGGCATTGTCTAGGATATAATGGTAGTCAACAATCAGGTTCTGTTTTCGCCGCTCCTGGCCGATTCCGCCCGCTTTGGATTATTTGAATTGATCAACCATTCTGGTCGGTATACGCGCCAAAGCGGCGCAGTTCAGTGATTCAAAATGATAGTTGCTTGATGATCAAACAGCCCGTACTGTACATGGTGAACTCTCTGAATACGATTTCTATATTCCTTGTCAACGGCCAATAAAATTTAAACTCAGTTGATATTAGTTCTGTGAAAGTGAGTTTTTGTAAGCTTTGGAATAAAACCTGTTACGATTTGTGATTCTGACGGGGGTGCTACACTGAGGTGGTCCACTTTTATGCATATTGTGAAAGCAAGATTGGTGCAAGGGCGCATTATACCTCGTCAGGCTTCTGTAGGAGCTGCTGGGACCAGATCCTCTTTCCGGCACCATATTGACTAAACAATCTACAAGAGCGCTATAATTTTTTTATCAATTTATAGTACCAACGCAGAAAATTTCAATTGAAATAAGAAAGGACCGGCAGTCGAAATATTGTCATCGGGAACGTTTGCAGCACAAATATTGCCTGAAGGCGTTAGGAATCACTGATCCGGTATCCCAATTTCCTGCTTTTCACATTCATCAAGGTCAAAGTGCTTTAGAATTTTTGGGTGATCCAGCTCTTGTTGCTCTACCAGCTGTTCCAAATAGCAGATAGCTGTATTTTCGCTTGCCGGGTAGGTTGAAACCGACTTCTTTAAATATGCCACTGCCTCTGACAATTTTGATTGGTCTTGCGAGAGTAAGCGGCCGTAATATTCATAGAATATAGCGAGAATTTTGTTCGATGCCATAGAGGGAATTTCATTCTCGGCTAGTGCTGCTAATTCCAATGCTTGCAAAAAAATTTGTGGGTCACTGGTCTTTTCCCTTAAGGCGTTTTCCATGGTGATCAGCCTGCCGGGAAAGGTTGATTGCAACTCAAGTACCCTGGCTTCGACTTCTGACTCGTTTGCCGATGATTGGCCCGCGTAGCGGATGTACAATCTTGAATATTTTATGAGTAAGTCGATAGCTAAATATTGTTCATGCGCATCGTTAACGAGGTGATTGTTAAAAAGGTAAATCAGGTGCTGCAGATACTTATCCATTGTCGGGTTGATGGCGTAGCCAACATTCCCGGGTGTGGTGAGTCCGTAGTAGGCGCCATAGTTAATGGCCGGTCGAAGGCGATTTGAGAGGGAGAATACAGGTCGGTTCGTCGACAGGATAAATTCAAGGGCTGCACTATCTATCATTTCCTTCGGCAAGAAGGGCGATGTAAGCCGATTATCAAATACAAGGTTTTCCCAGTCCCGGATTTCAACATCAGTGCGGATACCTTCAACCAGGTTCAGGTAGCCGAAAGGACCTGATTCAAAATCCCCGTTTACGAACAAGATGCTATTTGCTGGCAGTGATTCCAGTACAGTTTTTGCGTAGGTTTCGCTGAACGAATCCAGCCGCCTGTTGTTCTCATTAAAATTTGAAAATGCAATCAATGCAATGGAGATAATTGGAATCACAGTGGCCCAGGGGCCACCGGATCCAATTTTCTCTAATCTGGTTGAGATTTCTTCAATACCCAGTGCAAACCAGGCGGCAACAGACAGATAAGCGATTACGGGGTAGGGCTTGAAGATCGCCTGACGGAATGGCTCAAAATCAAAATTCAGCAAAGCTAACAAAAAATAGGTGGAGCCAAGGTAAAGCAGGAGCAGGGAACTTCCAATAATCAGTGGAAATTTCCTGAATGATAACCAGAGTCCAATCGGAATAATGGGCGCTGCCCAAAACCCCATTTGCATCAGGCTTTGTTTGAGTAGCCATAGGGCGTAATTCAATTTATCTGCAAGATCTGCATAGGCGAAATTATCTGAGTATGCGGCCCGGGTGATGTAGTTGAAGAACTGTTCGATTGACCGGATTCCACCGTAAACGCCTATGCGTGGATCCGGATCTGTGATCAATGAGAGATAGGGAGACAAGCCGAGTAACAGGCTGGCGATTGAAAACATCCAGAATTGAGGTCGCACAAACTGAGATTTCAGCTGCTGATACCTGATGGAAACCAGGAGCAACAAGGCTGGTGTGGATACCACCGTAAGAGGCCAATGATTGGAAAGCGCCAGTCCAAAACACAGGCCCAGGGCATACCAATATTTTATCTCCCCGGTCTGCATGTACTTCAGGGCGGCGCTCAGGCAGATAAGAAAGAGTAAAACTGCAAGTACGTAGACCTCGATGATAATTGCCTGGGACCAGTAGGTGGTCGATAGGCCGAAACCCAATGCCGCTACCCAGGCAAAGCGTCGGTTCACTAGCCGAAAGCCAATGTGGTGAAACAGTGCGACGGCGGCGCTGGCGAAGAGAGCATTGAGAAAATTACCGGCAAATACACTATTTCCAAAGACAGGTAACTGCACAAAAGGTTGGCACATTAAGGTGAACAATGGGTAGCCTGGCGGATGGGAAATTCCACCCAGGTTGCAGACCATTTGAAAGAGGCCTGCATCTTCGAGCGTAATGCTGCGCGGCAGCGTGAAGACGTAGGCAGCCAGGCATACCAAAAAAACAGCCAGGGGATTGAGCCACAATCCTGGGTGACGAATTTGCACCATCATCTTCTACAGTAATTGAACAATGAACCAGTATACTATTGTTGGGGAACAAAGTGGCCAGAACGTCGTTCTAGCACCTAAGCCCAGGGTTAGAGCCTTGCTATCAAATCCTAGACTGGCGGCGGAATTTCGATGATATCAACGAACGATTTTTCTGATTTTTTGATGCCGATAAATACGTCACGATAACGGGAGTGAATAGGGACAAAGACATAGTCGCCAAAATTACCACCATGATGATCGAGCCACATATCTAGCTCGCCATTAACATCGCGATTTCTTAGTTCTTCCTCGTTAGTTACTCCTTCCATCACCAGATCCATATGTTCTGACAATTGACTGTAGGTCGGTTCGACTATCCATGCAGGAATACCATCGTGATATAGGATTTGTCGAACATCAGCTTCCTCTATAGGGTGTTATGGCAGAATAGAAACGACCTTTGCCGGGGTCGTGTCTGAAAAATCCAGAGGATCCGGGGTTAGTACACCATACAAACCCCGATGACGAGACGCATGCCTTCCCAGCCACCATCGATGGCAAAGAAATAATCCGGGTACCAATGAAAAACGATCACGTAGGCAGGAACAATGAAGATCAATAAACTGATCATAAAGTGATAGAAACAGGCCAGGTAACGCGACATTGAAAACTCCTATTGAACAAATCGCATCGATAAATCAATGGCTTCACAGTGTTTTGTCAGGGCACCAATTGAAATGTAGTCTACGCCGGTTTCTGCGATGGCGATCAGGTCAGAGTCCTGTTCGATACCGCCGGATGCCTCTAACCTTATGTTGGTATTGTTTGAATCAACTGCTTTTACAAGATCTGCGAGATCGAAATTATCCAGCATTATCCAATCTGGCTGAGCAGCGACCGCCATTTTGAACTCGGCGAGATCCTCGACCTCTACCTCGACCCGGGAGTCAGGAGAGAGGCTTCTCGCTCGCACTACCGCAGTGGCGATTGACCCGGCGGCGCAGATGTGATTCTCCTTGATAAGGAACGCATCAAAAAGGCCGATTCGATGGTTATAGGCCCCGGCTACCTTGACTGCATATTTCTGCGCTAACCTTAATCCAGGAATCGTTTTTCTTGTATCCAGAAGGCGAACACTGGTGTGTTTGACCAGATCAACATAGTGCCTGGTTCGAGTGGCGGTTCCTGACAATGTTTGCAGAAAGTTCAGCGCTGTTCTTTCTGCGGTCAGTAAACTTCTCGCCCGCCCGGATACCGAACATAAGAGCGTGCCTGGTACTACCAGGTCCCCTTCTTTAACTTTCCAGTCGATTTGGATCTTGTTGTCAATCTGCGTGAATACTTCATCAACCCAGGGTCGCCCCGCGATGACCGCCCCGTCTCGGGTAATAACTTCGGCAGTAGCCAATTGACCTGGTTCAATCAGTTCGGCCGTCAGGTCACGCCCGTTAACATCTTCCTTAAGGGCAACCGCTACGGTTTCAGCAAGGGTTTCCAGATAATTGATGTTCATATCTAGTACTGAATTTGTCGCAAGGTGAGTGAATCGCCTGCCTGAATAAATTCAACCTGGCCAAGTGCACTCATACCCAACAATACTGCTGGAGGAGACATTCCCGGGTTGATGCTTGCCCTGACGTTGTACAGGACGATTTCTCCAACTTTAAGCTGGTCTATTGATGTCGCATACACGGTAACCGGGCCATTTGCTGTCATGGCTTGAGCTCGCCGGCCTCGTTTAAGCTGAAGCTGATTTGCCATTGCCTCTGGAACAACGACAAGGGTCGCACCCGTGTCTAACAAAAATTCAACAGGACGATTGTTGATGGTGCCGGATACCACATAATGTCCCTGCCGGTTTCGTTTCAGGTTGACCTCTATCGATTCCGCATTCATCGCAGACTCAGGATTCTGGTTAGGGTTGCGCTGTCGTTCCAGCGCTCCACCAAAAAAAATGGTCATCAAGGCGATGCCCAGAATAAGAGCAATAGCAAACATGCCCTGGCCTATTTTTGAAGTATCCATGAATTTCTACTGAATCTGACTGGGATGATTATAGCAGTAAGAAAACATCCAAATGTGCAGTAGTACACAACGATTGTTATTATCAATTGCCGTCATGTTTGCTGTTATATGAATTGAAGCTGTTAAATTGAAGCGATTAAGTTGAAGCGATGAAGTTGAAGCCATCAGGTTGAAGCTATTAGATTGAAGGGATAGGAATGAAAATAATAGAGCACAGGCTCGAAGATGTGGAACAGGTGGCTTGCCCTAATGCGGATACACGTCCGACTAACAAAATCAGCCTGATTGTCGTCCACAATATCAGTTTACCTGCGGGACATTTTGGCAATGCCTGTGTACGTGACCTTTTTTGTAATGAACTGGATACGGCCGCCCATACCGATTTTGGTGATCTTGTTGATTTGCGGGTATCCAGCCATCTAATGGTGCGAAGGGATGGAACAGTGTTGCAGTTCGTTCCTTTCAACGAGAGAGCGTGGCACGCTGGTGAGTCCAATTTCGGTGGAATTTCCGGATGTAATGATTTCTCTATTGGAATTGAGCTTGAAGGTACTGATTATTCCGGGTTCAGGGAGGTCCAATACCGGGAACTCGCTAAAATCAGCCATCTATTGCTGGCGGAATATGCGATACCTGTAAAGAATATTGTTGGCCATTCCGATATTGCCCGGGGTAGAAAAACCGACCCGGGGCCGTCGTTTAATTGGCTCAAATTTCGCAAATTGCTCCACTCGGTTTAGAATTGCCGATTCATCACAATGGTTGAGTTCCCAGGCAACTTATGAAATTTTTAACTGTATTTATACTCATTATTTTCTACAGGAATTGGATGGGTGGTCATCCATTGCGAGAGCAGTTCCCTTCTGATACCTGGTTCTCAATCGTACGTGGAAGAGTTGCACCCGGGATGCTTAGCTTCCTGGTGAGCGTAATTCTGCCATCGATACTACTGTTGTTCCTCTCCATTGAATTACAGGGCTGGTTTCTAGGGTTGTTCTGGTTGGCTTTGTCTGTTGCTGTTCTTGTCTATTGTGTTGAATTCATCGATATAGAGACAGCATTTGATGATCAATTAGCGTGGCTGGGAAGCTTGCAGGATGAGGACAACCTGGAAAAACTCCTGCAATCCCGCAATAATTTTGTCGAGACGATCACCTACCGGGTATTCCGGAGCATGGTGCCTGTTCTTTTCTGGTTCTTGATATTGGGTCCTGCAGGTGCGCTATTTTATGCCCTGTGTCATCACTACCTGGGAAATCTGGAAGAAGACAATTCAGCTACTGAATTGTTGGAACGCATTCTTTTTTGGATGGAGTGGGTTCCTGCAAGAGTCAATATTTTTATTTTCGCCCTGCTTGGTGAGTTCAATCGTACCTGGGAAGTTTGTGTAGATTCGTTCTTTGAAACTGAAGATGCGGTGACAACCTCATTATATCATGCCGCGAATGCGGCAGTGAACACGAGTCGTAAGGAATTCTCCAGTGTTGGCGATTTCATTGGACAAACAGAAATCGACTTAAATCTGTTGCAGCCGCTACTTCAAAGATCCTTCTGGGGTTGGCTAGGAGTCGCCGCCATCCTGACAATTTTGGGCTTGTAGTATCTGATGAAGTTACCACCGGTGATACCGGTTCTGCTGTTGCTTCTTAACAATAGTGCTTCCGGGGACATTGAAGTCCTGGATGATCTGGGAAATAAAGTGCGGATTGCCGCACCAGCTGAAAATATAGTTTCCCTCGCTCCTCATCTGACAGAACTTCTGTTCAGCCTGGGAGTTGGCCATCGCATCAAAGGAACCTCCCGCTACTCGGATTATCCAGCCGCTGCCAGAACCATACCGGTAGTTGGTGATGCATTCTCCACCAGCGTTGAGTCAATCATCGCTCAGCAACCGGATATTATATTCGCCTGGTCAACTGGCGGTGCAAATCGTGCCCTCGAACGTCTGAAGACATTAGGCTACCCCATATACCTCAATGAAGCCGCGACACTAGACGGCATCGGTAACACGCTAATGGCGATGGCCGAGTTGGTCGGCAGGAAGGAAATTGGCTTGTTATTAAGAGATTCTTTGACCCACAAACTTAACGAATTACGAACCCGGTACAAGGATGAGCCGGTAGAGCAGGTATTCTTTCAAATTTCTGACCAAAATCTTTATACGGTGAATAAATACCATCTTATCGGTCAGGCCCTTCAAGTTTGTAATGCCAGGAATATCTTTGCAGATGAAACAATTCCGGTGCCTCTCGTGTCAAAAGAGAGTGTGATCAGCCGTGACCCAAAAATAATCATCATCAGTAAACCAAAAGAGGGGCTAATTTCACCCTGGGTTAAAAGATGGGGTGCCTTTGAGGGTTATGCGGAGAGATTGCGCTGGATAGACCCTGGGTTTATTTCCCATCCATCCTTGAGAATGATTGAGGGTATTGAACAATTGTGTCGACTCATCCATCGAGAGCGGTAGATTTCGACACGGGCCTTGTGGCATGTAAGTTATACTGACACTGGCCGATAAGGAGAGCAGGCATGGTAAGGGACATAAAGAGTGATAATGATCCAGTGGAGACCGAAGAATGGGTGCAAGCCATTAATTCAGTCATCGAGACTGCCGGTGTGGAGAGGGCGCAATACATTCTGCAAAGAATGTCCTCAAAAGTAACCGAGACCGGAGCCCAGATTCCCTACTCCATCAACACGCCCTACAGAAATACGATTCCAGTCAGCAAAGAAGCCAGGATGCCAGGAGATCTGTTCCTTGAGCGTGGGCTGCGTTCACTCATTCGTTGGAATGCCATGGCGATGGTGATGCGGGCGAATATGAAGGACAGTACACTCGGTGGGCACATATCCAGCTTTCAATCCAGTGCGACGCTTTACGATATTGGATTTAACTATTTCTTCAGAGCCTCTACTGACAAGCAGGAAGGCGATTTGCTGTACATCCAGGGTCACTGTGCACCGGGTATCTATGCGCGATCTTATCTGGAAGGAAATCTAACGGAAGAACAACTCGACAAGTTTAGACAGGAAGTTGATGGCGATGGTTTGTCTTCCTACCCTCACCCCTGGTTGATGCCGGACTATTGGCAGTTCCCAACAGTATCAATGGGGCTTGGGCCGATTCAAGCCATTTATCAAGCACACATCATGAAGTATCTTGGCTACAGGGGGCTTTCTGATCCCGGCGACAGAAAGGTCTGGTGTTTTACAGGGGATGGTGAAATGGATGAACCAGAATCCCAGGGGGCACTTAATCTTGCGGGCAGAGAACGTTTGGACAATCTCATCTTTGTGGTCAACTGTAACTTGCAACGCCTCGATGGACCAGTCAGGGGGAACGGGAAAATAATCCAGGAGTTGGAAGGTTCGTTCAGGGGGGCTGGCTGGAATGTCATTAAAGTCGTCTGGGGCAGACACTGGGATCCGCTATTCGAAAAGGACAAGCTTGGGTTGCTTCAACAAAGGATGGACGAGGCGGTAGATGGTGAATACCAGAATTACAAGAGCAGGGATGGCGGATATACACGTGAACACTTCTTTGGCAAGTATCCGGAACTCCTGAAAATAGTAGAAGACCTGTCGGATGATGCGATATTCCGGTTGAATCGAGGCGGGCATGACCCTTATAAGGTGTACGCTGCCTATGCAGCCGCAACGGCGCACAAGGGGCAACCCACTGTGATCCTTGCCAAAACCGTGAAAGGTTATGGTCTGGGCCCCGCAGGGGAAGCACAAAACTATACACATTCAGTGAAGAAGCTGGATCTTGAGGCATTGAAGGAGTTCCGGGACAGGTTTGATATACCCCTGCCTGATTCCGAGCTTGAAGCCGTTCCCTATTATCGGCCGCCTGAAGATTCGACAGAAATTCGTTATATGAAAGAACGAAGAGCGGCACTCGGTGGATCTTTGCCCGGTAGACGGTCAGATTTCGCAGCACTTAAAATACCCGGTATTGATGTGCTAAGTGGGTTGCTGAAAGGTACCGGTGACAGGGAAATTTCCACAACGATGGCGTTTGTCAGAATTTTGTCTGCATTGATAAAAGATAAGAATATTGGTGAACGGATCGTGCCGATTGTGCCTGATGAGGCGCGCACGTTCGGCATGGAAGGCATGTTCCGCCAACTTGGTATCTACTCCTCCGTTGGACAGTTGTATGAACCGACCGATGCCGGGCAATTAATGTACTATCGGGAAGATCAGAGTGGCCAGGTCATGGAAGAAGGTATCAACGAAGGTGGCGCTTTTTGTGCATGGCTAGCAGCCGCGACATCCTATTCTAATCACGCAATACCGCTCATACCATTTTATGTTTTTTATTCGATGTTTGGTTTCCAGAGGGTTGGGGATCTGTGCTGGGCTGCCGGTGACCTTCAGGCCAGGGGTTTCCTGATAGGGGGGACCTCCGGGCGAACGACTTTGAATGGTGAAGGTCTGCAGCACCAGGATGGCCATAGTCATATTCTGGCATCAACAATACCAAACTGCGTATCTTACGATCCCGCTTTTGCCTATGAATTGGCAGTCATCATCCATCATGGGTTGGAAGTTATGTTCGTCCAGAAGCTACCCAGGTATTATTACATTACTGTCATGAACGAAAACTATGCACAACCGGAAATGCAAAAGGGATGTGAAGACGGCATTATCAAGGGGATGTACCTGTTTGAGAAAAATTCACGAAAGAATTCCAAAAAGGTTGTGCAGCTACTGGGTTCAGGAGCGATCCTCAGGGAATCTATTGCGGCTGCAACAATACTCAAGTCTGAATTTGGAGTTGATGCCGACATATGGAGCGTGACCAGTTTCAACGAACTGAAACGGGAAGGTGATTCCGTATCGCGTTGGAATATGCTTCATCCTGAGGATGAACCAAAGCAGAGCCATGTTCAGCAATGTCTTGGTGATACCAGAGGCCCCGTTGTCGCAGCGACCGATTACATGAAAAATTATGCTGACCAGGTGCGTGAGTTTGTAAAGGGCACTTACACCGTTCTTGGTACCGATGGATTTGGGCGTAGTGATACGCGGGAAAAATTACGATCATTTTTTGAAGTCGATCGATATTTCATCACAGTTGCCGCGTTGGATGCACTGGTCAAGGAAAATATTCTGGACGGTACGGTGGTGAAGGAAGCGATTGTCAAATTTGGTATCAACCCCGACAAACCTGATCCGAGCTTAATCTGATGACTCAACAAGTACTCGTTCCGGACGTTGGTGAGGCCGACAATATTGAAGTAGTTGAAATTCTGGTCTCCGTTGGTGATGCGGTGGACAAGGATGAATCATTGGTTGTACTGGAATCCGACAAGGCCAGTATGGAAATCCCTTCACCCTTTGCCGGTGTGGTGAGTTCTATCGCCGTCAAAGTCGGTGACGCTGTGGATGAAGGTGGATTAATCCTGGAGCTAGAAACCGAAACCGGTGAATCCATTGAATCGAGCAAACCTGATAAGAAAGATGCCGGAAAGAAACCGCAGGCTGGTAAAACCGAACCAGGGAAGGTTGAACAGGCCGTTGAAACTGTAGTGGCTGAAGTTGAAGCTGTAGTGGCTGAAGTTGAAGCTGTTGTTCCTGAAGTTGTTGCCGCAAATGTAACTGCTGTGGCAACAGGTCAGAAAGTGCATGCAGGTCCGGCAGTAAGAAAGCTTGCCCGGCAATATGGTGTAAAGCTTGACGAATTGACCGGCACAGGAAAACTGGGGCGAATACTGAAGGAGGATCTTCAGCAACATGTAAAAGGCCGACTCCAATCCGGGCAGCAGATGGCAGTGGGTACACCCGGGAGTCCGGGTGGAAGTTTAATACCGGTCATGCCGAAAATTGATTTTGCGAAGTTCGGTGAGATTGAATTAAGACCCATGTCCAGGATTCGAAAGGCAAGCGCGAAAAATTTGCATCGGAGCTGGTTGAATGTGCCCCATGTAACGCAGTTCGATGAAGCGGATATTACTGATCTTGAAATATTCCGAAAAAGTCAAAATGAAGAACTAGCCCGGCAGGGAGTAAAAGTGACTCCGCTGGCTTTCCTGATCAGGGCAACGTTGAGCGCCCTTGTAAAATATCCACAGTTCAATGCATCCCTTGATCCAGGCTACGAACATCTCATCTTAAAGAAGTACTACAACATTGGTATCGCGGTGGAGACTAATGACGGACTCGTGGTGCCTGTCATCAAGAATGCGGACGAAATGGGCGTTGTCGAACTGGCGCAATCAGCCGCTGGCCTCGCCGCACTCGCACGTGAAAAGAAGCTGCCCATGGATGCTATGCAGGGCGCGACATTTACGATATCCAGTCTTGGCGGTATCGGGGGAACCGCATTTACACCGATTGTCAATGCGCCTGAGGTTGCGATTCTGGGTGTTTCCCGGTCGAAATTGATGCCGGTTCACACAGGGACTGAATTCCTGCCAAGGACGATACTACCCTTGTCGCTGTCCTATGATCATCGCGCGATAGACGGCGCTGAGGCCGCCAGGTTTACCCGTTACCTGGCGATGGTACTGACTGATTTACGACGGGTGTTAATGTAGTGCTTTAATGTCGTGCTTATTGAAATATGCAGGTTAACCCTTCTGCCAGAGTACTTCACCCACGCCTGTCTTTAACCCACAATACCGGGCAACAACAAAAAGATAGTCCGAGAGTCGGTTTATATACTCCAGCGTCAAAGCATTAACGGAGCCTGCTTCTGTTTCCATTAAGCTCACGATTTGCCTCTCCGCGCGACGGCATATGCTCCTGGCCATGTGGCACTGGGCGATTAATCGTGACCCGCTGGGCAGAATAAAATTTGCCAGTGGTTCAAGATGCTGGTTAAGCGCATCAAGTTCGGTTTCAACCGCTTTTACATGGTCTTGAGTAATGAGTGCAAAACCCGGGATGGAGAGTTCACCGCCCAGGTCAAAAATCCGGTGCTGGCAGTTTTGAATAAAGCCCAGTGTCGTGGCAAGATCGGTTGATTCAACGGCCCCGTTTTCTTCCTTAAGTTCCTCAATAAGAACACCCAGGGCACTATTTAATTCGTCCACGACACCAATAGCTTCTATTCTCGGATGAGTCTTTGCAACTCGATTACCATCACCGAGGCCGGTTTGGCCCTTGTCGCCGGTCCTTGTGTAGATTTTGGTGAGTCTTTTCCCCATGGATAAAATGTCTGCCGTCTGCGCGAGGTTCTTCAGGAAATGTGTTTTATAACGATACAATCTTTTTTGAGGGATTCTTCCAGATTGTCGATGGCAGTATCGATCAACTTTTGCTCATTAGGCGGCCCGGTATTCGCTGTTCCGGCACAAATACTCATCGCGAGTTCAACCGGCTGGTATCCGGCGGTAGTGGTATAGCTTTTTAATTTTACACCTTCGTAAAGGCGTTGGTAACACTCGGCAGTGCACTGTTCAATACTTGGCTGGATCATGATTATTGCAAATTGACCTGGTGCAAAATAAGTAACCACATCAAGAGGCCTCACCAATGCCTGGATCCGCTCGGAGACTGATACGACCAGTTGATCGGCAATAGTGGCGTCAAACTCTCCCTTAACGGCTTCATAGTTTTGAATTGAAATCATCAGCATGCACACCGCACCGCCGCGCGATTCGATCTGGCGTATAGAATCCCGCAGGGTTTGTTCTGCCATGCTGCGATTTCCGAGGCCGGTGAGCGGGTCGAGCAACTGGCCTTTTCTTAACTGGCTGCAGAGTCGGGACAGTGCGGCTTGCGAGGCGGAAAGATCGTTTAACTGTTTCGAGATTCTGCAACCGGCGATGATCAGGTGTTTGAGCACATCGACTCGTTGTGTACCGGTTATCACGTGCACATTGTTCCTGAATGCTTCACTCTTAACCGCATCCGGTGGCAATACGCCCACAAGAATGAAATAGGTAAAATGACCCCGGTCCGAATCGATATCGCGGATCGCTTCTGCAAATTCAATTCCCGTCATCTCACCGATATCAACTTCAGCAATAATGACAGTTGCCGGGGCAGGTTCGAGCATCATTAGCGCATCAACCGCACCGTGGTAGACTCGATGCCTGATAAATTCCTTTAACCCATCGTCGAAGAAATCGAGTTTTGAATCGGCAGCTTTTACAACAACTATTGGTAGGTCAAACATTCGTGAATCGTACACCTATTTATTTGATGACTTGTTAAACTGGGTATAGTTTAAAGAATCAGGAGGTAAATAGACATGCCGTCATTTGATGTAGTTTCTGAAGTTGATCTGCAGGAAGTTAATAATGCGGTCGATCAGGCTAACCGGGAAATAGGCACCCGGTTTGATTTCAGGGGCGTTGAAGCGCGATACGAGCGAAATGATAGTGAGGTGAAACTCACTGCGCAAGCCGATATTCAACTTAACCAGATGCTCGATATCCTGCGTTCCAAGCTCGTTAAACGGTCTATTGATGTCGGCGTCATGGAAATCAAAGACCCCGAACATAGTGGCAAACTGTTCCACCAGGTCGTATTGATCAAGCAAGGAATAGAAAGCGCGATGGCCAGGAAAATGGTCAAGATGATCAAAGACAAGAAAATGAAAGTACAGGCAGCCATACAGGGTGAAAAGATCAGGGTAACCGGTAAGAAACGGGATGACCTGCAAAACGTTATTGCTATGTTCAAAGACGCTGACCTGGATATTCCATTGCAATATGAAAATTTCCGCGATTGATTAGTGTCTGACCCGACCCCTGAAAGCGTAAGTTGGCGAGAAGCCTTTGTTATCTATTCCAGACCCCGGGTTATCGCCATGGCTTTCCTGGGATTTTCAGCGGGCCTTCCTTTCTTATTGGTTTTCTCAACTCTCACAGCATGGCTGCGCGATGAAGGTATTAGTAAAAGTGCCATTGGGTTCTTTGCCTGGGTAGGAATTACTTATTCCATCAAGGTGTTGTGGGCGCCTGTGGTAGATCGTATTTCAATTCCGCAGGTGACAAAACGCCTGGGTCAGCGTCGAGGCTGGATGCTGATCGCGCAACTTGGTATCGCGGCGGGGCTGGTTTCGATGTCCCTGGTGGGTTCAACCGATTTGATGCTGTTATCACTGTGCGCACTGGTCGTTGCTTTTTCATCAGCCACCCAGGATATAGCGATTGATGCCTATCGCATTGAAGCTGTTGTTGATGAATACCAGGGTGCGATGTCGGCCACTTATATATTCGGCTACCGTATTGCCCTCCTGGCGGCGGGAGCCGGTGCACTGTACCTCGCAGAATACTTCGATTGGCAAACAGCGTATCTGGTGATGGCCATGTTGGTTGCGGTGGGCCTGGTAACCGTTTTGCTCATTGCAGAACCGGTAAGGGACGGGATTCGGGCTGATACGACAGCGGAACAGCGGGTAATCGAGAGATTCGTCAAAGGGAAAACGGGATCGTGGCATAAGACCAGGTCCTGGTTTATCGGTGCCGTGGCCGGGCCTTTCATCGATTTCTTTAAGCGCAATGGAAAATTTGCCCTGATTATTCTGGTATTTATTGCCGTATTTCGGCTCAGTGACATCGCCATGGGTATTATGGCCAACCCTTTCTACCTCGATATGGGTTATTCGAAAACTGAAATAGCCAATATCGCAAAAATATTCGGCTTCTTCATGTCCATCGCTGGTGCTGCCCTCGGCGGTGTGCTGGTCGTCAAGTGGGGTATATTCAAGCCTCTGCTTATCGGCGCGGTCGCTGTGGCTGTCACCAACCTGTTCTTTGCAGTTTTATCCACCTTGGAACCCAGGATTGAATACCTCGCCATTGTTATCAGCGCAGATAACATCAGTGGTGGTTTTGCCGCCACGGCTTTTGTCGCATACCTTTCCAGCCTCACCAATCGAGCCTATACCGCCACGCAATACGCTCTCTTCAGTTCTCTCATGACCTTGCCAGGCAAGTTTATCAGTGGCTTCTCTGGCTTAATCGTCGATGGCTTCGGTTATGCTGAATTCTTCGTATTTGCGGCCCTGCTTGGATTACCGGCTATATTCATTGTGAATTTCTTAATGAAGTCAACGACGAAGGAATCCTGATATTAAAACTTTACTTACCCCTCACAGGGTAAGCCAACAGATTCCGGATCGCTCCTGGGCCATGTTTATTCGTAAGCTCAGGGTTGCCACCGAAAAATCCGCAAATTCACCCGCCCACTAACCATCACGACCCCCTCATCTTCCAGCCTCAATTTCTGTCTCTCCGGATTCGGGTTGGAGATCTTCCCTTGCGAGTTAATCACGCGATGCCATGGCAGTTTGCTACCACTGGGTAATCGGGATAGCACCCGTCCAACCAGTCGCGACTGCTGCGGCATGCCAGCAAGATTCGCGACCTGACCGTAGGTCGCAACCTTACCGGCAGGAATTGCATTGACAACTTGCCAGATCTGCTCGCGGCTCTTTTCTATGCTGTCTGCGACCATTTAATCACCACTGTCTTCTGAAAGTGTTGATTTAGGCTAAAAATTGAAGTTTTTTAGCGCTCTTACCTTGACTCTGCTAAATCTGCCCCTATTATTAGCACTCCTTCAAGGAGAGTGCTAATTTTCTGGGTGATTCCGCGTCTTTAAAGGGGTTCGCTCGAAGTTAGTCAGTTCAAATATAAACGTCAAACAGCTGAAACTGTTGTTTGAATCGATAACGGGAGACAATAAATGAGTATCCGTCCATTACAAGATCGTGTGGTAGTAAGACGCACGGAAGAAGAAACCAAGTCAGCAGGTGGCATTGTAATTCCTGACTCGGCAGCAGAAAAACCTTCTCAAGGTGAAGTTGTAGCTGTTGGTCCTGGCAAGAAGCTGGATAACGGCACCATACAGGAAGTTGACCTCAAAGTGGGTGACAAAATTCTCTTTGGCCAGTATGCGGGCAGCACCGTGAAACTCGAAGGTGAAGAGCTGCTTATCATGAACGAAAGTGAAGTTTTTGGTGTTGTTGAGTAGAACCTGCTTAACACACTCGAAACGCGAATAGATTAAGAACTTAAGGATTAACAATTATGAGTGCTAAAGAAGTTAAATTTGGTGATGCGGCACGACACAGCATGTTAGCTGGTGTCAATGTCATCGCTGACGCGGTAAGAGTAACGCTAGGTCCCAAGGGCCGAAACGTTGTCATCGATAAATCTTTCGGTGCACCTACCGTCACTAAAGACGGTGTGTCGGTTGCCAAAGAAATCGAATTGAAAGACAAATTTGAAAACATGGGCGCACAGATGGTGAAGGAAGTTGCTTCCCAGACGTCTGATGCCGCTGGTGATGGAACAACCACTGCAACGGTACTTGCCCAGGCTATCTTAAATGAAGGGTTGAAGTCAGTTGCTGCCGGAATGAACCCAATGGATCTCAAGAGAGGCATCGACAAGGCGGTCATTGCAGCAGTAGCCGAGATTGAGAAATTATCTGTACCTTGTACTGACACCAAATCGATCGCCCAGGTGGCGAGTGTGTCTGCCAACAGCGACGATGCCATTGGTGATATCCTGGCCGAAGCAATGGATAAGGTAGGAAAAGAAGGCGTGATCACTGTTGAAGAAGGAAGTGGTCTCGAGAATGAGTTGGATGTTGTAGAAGGAATGCAATTCGATCGCGGATATCTTTCTCCATACTTCATCAATAACCAGGACAATATGAGCGCCGAACTGGAAGAGCCTTATGTCCTGCTATTTGACAAGAAGATCTCTAATATCCGCGACATGCTGCCGATTCTTGAAGCAGTTGCAAAATCCAGTAAGCCTTTAATGATTATTTCTGAAGATGTCGAAGGTGAAGCACTGGCAACTCTGGTGGTTAACAACATGCGCGGCATTGTAAAAGTTGCTGCAGCCAAGGCGCCCGGCTTTGGTGATCGTCGTAAAGAAATGTTGCAAGATATTGCCATTCTGACCGGCGGAACAGTCATCTCTGAAGAAGTGGGTCTTTCACTTGAAGGCGCAACACTTGATGATCTTGGTACAGCCAAACGGATTACGCTGACCAAAGAAAATACAACAATCATTGATGGGGCTGGTGCCCATGATGATATCAAGGCGAGAGTAGGACAAATCAGGACCCAGATAGAAGAAACTTCTTCCGACTATGACCGTGAAAAGCTGCAAGAAAGAGTCGCAAAACTTGCTGGCGGTGTTGCAGTCATCAAGGTTGGTGCTGGTTCTGAAGTAGAAATGAAAGAGAAGAAGGCGCGGGTCGAAGACGCGTTGCATTCAACTCGCGCTGCCGTGGAAGAAGGCATTGTACCCGGTGGTGGTGTTGCGTTGATTCGTGCACTTCAGGCAGTTGATGGACTCGAGGGTGACAATGAAGACCAGAATGTTGGTATCAACATCTTGCGTAAGGCAATGGAAGCACCGATGCGCCAGATCGTAAGCAATGCAGGTGGTGAAGCATCTGTTGTGGTCGATAAGGTCAGGAAATTGAAAGGCAATGAAGGTTACAATGCAGCCACAGATGAATACGGAGACATGATTGAGTTCGGTATTCCTGATCCTGCAAAAGTAACCCGCACAGCACTTCAGGCTGCTGCTTCAGTAGCCGGTCTGATGATCACGACTGAATGTATGGTAGCGGAGGCACCTGATGATTCTTCTGCTCCTGCAATGCCAGACATGGGCGGAATGGGTGGAATGGGCGGAATGATGTAGATCTCATTTTCCCTAAAATGAAAGTCCTTGAAAAATCCCGCACTAGCGGGGTTTTTTTTAGTCTAAATTCAATGCTATCATCATCATACGAGGCGAAATTATAGTAGTCCCGTAATAATTACTGGCAGATTGAATTCCAGAACACCTTGAACTTGAATTAACCAAAGCAAATAACATAAAAAAGGGGAACACCATGGACATAGAGTTGTTTACGAGTCACGGCCTAGACTATCTAGTGAGGTGGATACATTTCCTGGCAGGTATTACCTGGATTGGGCTCTTGTACTACTTTAATTTTATACAGGGCGAATATTTTAAGGAAGCCGAAGGCGAGCACCGGGCCGGTGCAATCCAGAAGCTGCTACCGAGGGTGCTGTGGTGGTTCCGTTGGGGCGCAATGTTAACCTTCCTTACGGGCGTGGCAATGCTCGCTTACCGTGGTGCAGGTACGTCTTATGACATTACAATTGGCGCCACACTTGGAACAATAATGTTCCTCAACGTCTGGCTGATTATCTGGCCAAACCAAAAAATAGTCATCGCTTCTGCTGTTCAGGTCGCTGAGGGTGGCGAGGCTTTGCCTGAAGCAGCAGTTTCGGCACCAAAAGCGGCACTGGCTTCAAGGACAAATACACTGTTTTCTTTTCCGATGCTGTGGTTTATGGGTTCGTCAGCGCACTTGCCAAACGGATTGGTGACAGATGCCAGTACACTTGGCCTCGGTGCGATTTTAGTGGTAATCGCAGCACTTGCTGCTAATGGAATTATTGGAAAGCAGGGGCCTATGACATCGGTAAGAGGTGTTATCCATTCAGGAATCGGCTTGACGGTCGTATTGTATGGAATAATGGTTGTCTTGTAGTTTTCATCGTGAATAAAGGGCTCCCCGGGAGCCCTTTTTGTCAGCGAGATTTTGGACATGACGCTCGAAAAAGATGATCTTGATGCGCTAGGGGCAATCAGACCCGCCAGAGATGAAGTCTCATCCTATCGCCGTAGTAATCGTTCAGATGTGCCTGGCCAGAGTAATTTCAATGGCATCCTGGTTTTTGTCATTGTCGTGCTGGCGATTATGATGGCAATAGGTGGCTATATTCTTTATGAGGTTCAGGGGAAGCTGGATCAGTCCAACGTATTGCTGAAGAAAGGTCAGGATAGTGTTCAGAAACTTGAGGATCGACTTTCTGCTACTGGAACCGATGTATCGAAAACTTTACAGAAGATGCAAAGCCAGATGGATACTAATGTCTCTGAGATCGACAAGTTATGGGCTATTGCTTATCGACAGAACAAACCGGAAATACAGAAGAACCAGGTGAGTATCGGAAAACTTCGTTCAGACCTGGAAACCAACATCGCGCCCCTTAGTAAAACTGTTTATGGTATGATCGAAAACTTCAACGAGTTGTCTTCTGATATGGATGAAGTAAAGCAGAGTTTGATCATTGACAATGAAGAAACGACCACACAGGTGTCCATGGTCAGGGGGCAGCTTCAAGATCAGTCTGTGCAGGTTGAAGGAAACAAACGGGAAATTTCGATTCTATCCAGGCAGATGAAAGATGCGCAGGAGGCGATTGATGTAATTGATCAATATCGCAGGCAAATCAACCAGCGACTCCTGGATTTACAAGACCAAATCCAGGGCGGAGATCAACCAGTCAGTCAAACGACCAATCCCGGATAACGCTCATTTCGAACGTGTAGTGAAGATAACTTAAAACGATACCATCCTCGGTAATCCCAACCAGCTTTATTTCATCGCTGATGAAATCACCTTCCCGAATACTCCGGTTGTTGATATTGACTACCCGGCTGGAAGGATCGCTTGCATAGATATGACTGGAGATTTTCATATCCGGAATTTGTCGTTGCACGTTTGCCGGTAACTCCGCAATCCTCACCGGATTGATCTCGGTTTCCCGGTAGATATTCCTGTTGAAATCCTGTGGTGTAATGAGCAGGCCTTCACCCAAATATTCTCCAAAACTTATTTTATCAGTCTCAACAACGACCGGGGCTTCGATAGTCATTGTTTTAACAGGTGTCCTTGGTGCAATGAAGGCAGTCACAGGAGGCGGTTTATGATTAGGTTCTACGGATGTTCCCGGTCGCGTAAACCAATAATAAAATGTACCGTTTAAAATGATAAGTACGAGTGGAAAGCCTATCCAGAGTGCGCGCCCTGGGCGTCGGTCGGTAACCGGTGAACCGTGGAAAGTCTCAAGGCCAGGTGTGTGGCGATTTTTTAACTCCTGTTCAGATTTTTTCAGTGCATCGAGTATGTAAGACATTAACCTTCATCCTGCTTCAGGACAGGTATGCCAACGCCCAGAATATTATTAACCTGTATCCAGGTGCGTACGCCAGCCACACCGTCGGGAACGATACTCACCGATAATTGAAACTGCTTTAACTGGTCTTCGAGTTCTACACCAAACTCATTATCGATGGATAAGACAGGGGGCGAGGATTCGATTAGGGCGAGTTGGTTGGCTAACCAGTCCACGGGTACACCAGCATCTCCCAATGCCAACGGTTGTTGGTAGTCAGGTGGCGTTCGCCAGAAGATTGTATATTTACCATTCCAGTTGCGGGCTAGTTGCCTGGCGCTGATCTCAAACAGACGATCACCCTTAATCAGTGTTGCGACACCCTCTTCAAGACTACTTAATGTCAGCCATTGACCCCCAATGCTTAAGACGGCAGGGCGGTTGAGTTTTGCAACGTCTGTCAGACTTCCAATATGGGTAAAACATTTCAAGTCAATACTCGAGGCCAGTGTGCAGGGGTGAGTCACCTGATTTTCAAATACCACCCCCCATAGCACCAATAAATCCGCAAGTGCCTGCCCTACACCCTGGTGGCCCAGTACTTCTGAAATCTCATCCAGGTCGGTTCTTTTTGTTGCTGGTAAATATTCAATCACGGGGGATATGTTGGCAATCATGGGCAAGCCGACTGGTGTTATTGCTCCCGGTTTAGAAGCCGCTTTGATGATTTCCAACCCAGGCGCTGCAATATCAGATTCATTGCTTTTGAGCGATAAAAAATAAAGAACGGGGATCGCAGAAATGACGAGAAGCCCAGCTGCTATTGAAACGGAAGGCAGGCCCATAAAAGACGGGCGTTTGACCTGGCCCTGTATCTCTTGCACAGCCTTGTTAACAATACCGGTACTAACCTGCGATTTGCTCGTTGAATAAGCACCGAGCAGGGAACGATCACATATTAGGTTTATGACGCGGGGAATGCCACCGCTGAGCTTAAAAATCCGGTTGATGCTGGCTTTAGGAAAAAAGGTACCCCTGGCGCCCGCGACGTTCAGGCGGTGCTTGATGTATTCATGTACTTCGTTCCGATTAAGGGGCTCAAGATGGAATCTTGCCGTGACCCTTTGTGACAACTGCCTGAGTTCTTTTTGGGCCAGGAGTTCGACAAGTTCCGGTTGTCCCAGCAGGATAATTTGCAAGAGCTTAACCTCGTTTGTTTCCAGGTTGGTCAACAAACGCAGTTGCTCCAGCACATCGACCGAGAGGTTTTGTGCCTCATCAATGATTAATACGGTTCTTCTTCCATTCTGGTGAGCGCCAAGAAGGAATTCATTTAACCTGTCAACCATGATTTTGATACTGGCACCCTGGGGATATTCAATACCAAGGTCATCGCAGGCAGTCGCCAGTAGCTCTACCGCGGTGAGTTTCGGGTTCAGGACAAAGGCAATGTCCACCTTGTCCGGAATCTGTTCCAACAGACAGCGACAGACAGTTGTTTTGCCTGTTCCTACCTCTCCGGTGAGCAAGATAAAGCCACCATCACTCCTGATACCGTAAAGAAGATGGGCCAACGCCTCGCGATGACGATCGCTCATGTACAGGTACCGGGGATTCGGGGCGATGGAAAATGGTGCTTCGTTTAGTCCAAAGTAATCGTGGTACATGATGGTGGTACTGTTAACATGCCAGGGAAGAATAGCAGGCGGAGGGTCAAGTCTCTAGTCCACCAGATTGGTGAAGAGATTCGAGTAACGCGTCTTTGTCGGCCCAGATCTGGTCAATCCAGTCCCTCATTCGGACTTTGGTCCCGGCATTGGATTCATAGCTAGCACCCTTGAAATCCGTGGGTACTGCAAGATACTCAACATGAAAGAGTACTTTTTCGGTACGGCCAGAAAAAAACTCAAAAAAGCCGGGTACGCCCCCTGGGTAATGGATGGTGACATTTAAGATGTTGTCTATTCGTTCACCAAGCGAATTTATCACCAATGCTGCCCCGCCGCCTTTGGGTTTGAGCAGATGTTTGTATGGCGACTTCTGCCGGTCATGTTTGTCCGGGGTGAATCGAGTACCTTCCAGGAAATTCAATATCGTCACCGGTGTGAGCTTAAACTTTTCGCAGGAACGCCTGGTCGATTCCAGATCCTTTCCCCTTAGTTCAGGATGTTTTCTTAGAAACTCCGCTGAGTAACGTTTCATGAGCGGAAAATCCAGTGCCCACCAGGCGATACCGATGACCGGTGTATAGATGAGTTGTTGTTTTATAAAAAATTTCAGGAATGGAATCTTGTTATTGAAGACCCTCTGCAAAATAAGGATATCTACCCATGTCTGGTGATTGCACAGTACCAGGTACCAGCCTGCTTCATGCAGGTCCTGGATGCCTTCGATTTCAATTTCGAGTTTCTGGAACAAATCAATAATCAGGTTGTTACAATCAATCCAGTATTCGGCAATGTGTATGACGACCCTGGTGCACCAGGGTCCGATTGAAGCTGGTCCAATAAAGCGGACCAATGCAAACAGGTAGAGTGGCAAACACCAGAATATGGTATTAAAAAATAGCAAAATATAAGATAAGGTGCCACGAACCGAATAAGGTAAAAATTTAAGCAACAGACTTCCCCCATTTACAATCGAGCCGCTAGTTACAAGCTAATAAACATGTTCCGGATAGCATCGACACTATTATTTATCATTATACTCAATACCTCGCTTCAAGGTTGTGCGAGTTTGAGCTTCTATTCCCAGGCCATTGTAGGTCATACATCACTCCTATGGCAAAGAAAAGACATAGCGCAGATCCTGGCCGACCCGGCGACAGATGAGACGACCCGAGCCAAGCTCCAACTTGTCAATAATGTATTGCGCTATGCGGAAGATAATTTGAAACTGCCCGTGGGTGATTCTTACTCCACCTATGTGGCAACGGGCAAACCGTTTATTGTCTGGAATGTATTTGCTGCACCGGAACTGTCCCTGGAAATGAAATCCTTTTGTTATCCCATCGCCGGTTGCGTTAGCTATCGAGGTTATTTTAAGGAACGGCAGGCCGTCAAGATGGCCGCGGTATTACAGGATGATGGTTACGATGTTTTTGTGGGTGGCGTTGCAGCTTATTCAACACTGGGATGGTTTTCAGATCCTGTTCTCGATACATTCCTCAATCGATCTGATGTCAGCCTTGCCCGATTGTTGTTTCACGAGCTTGCGCACAAGGCGGTCTATATAAAAGGCGATACGCAGTTCAATGAAAGTTTCGCAACCGCTATTGAGGAAGCGGCATTGAAACCCTGGCTCGATGACAGGATGGAAGGCCAGGTCTATGAGAATTACCTGGAACGAAAGGCAAGAAGATCCCAGGTGCTCGGTATTATCAGTGATACAAGGAATGCACTGCGTGTTTTGTATCTAGGCACATTGAGTCCCGGTGAACAACTCAGGGAAAAACAAGCGTTAATTGATGTGCTTCGGGCAGAATACCGGAAGCTCCACGATAGCTGGAACGGCGACAACGATTTCCAGTACTGGATGTCATCGGAAATCACATTCTCGGAAATCAACAATGCCAAGTTGGGTACAATCGCCGAATACAATGATTGGGTACCAGCATTTCATACGCTATTGTCCGAGCATGGTGGCGACATGAGCCAGTTTATTCGCGCCGTAGATGAGATAAGCAATTTGAAGAAGCAAGCACGGGACAAACTACTGACGGAAAAAATGCCCGGGCACCTACAAGAGCGTCACGCAGACAGCAGTCACCACAATCGCTCCCAGGAAATTTAATACAAATCCTTCCCTTGCCATCACCTTGATGGGGAATCTTCCAGTACTGAACATAATGGTGTTTGGTGCGGTTGCAACGGGCAGCATAAATGCGCAACTTGCACTCATCGCCGCGGGAACCATGAGTAGCTCAGGTTCGATACCGGCGGCAAGAGCGGCCGCCGCCAGGATAGGCATCATCAAGGCAGTGGTTGCCGTATTGCTGGTCATTTCCGTTAAAAATGTGATGGTCAGGCAGATCACAGCGATGACGATCACAATTGGCAAACCGGCCATGCCAGATAACAGGTCTCCCAGTGCGCCCGAGAGTCCGGAGACGACAAATGCCTTGGCAAGGGCGATACCCCCGCCGAACAGGATCAGCATACCCCAGGGAATTTTCCCGGCGGATTCCCAATCCAGTAACCGATCACCTTTCCCGTTGGGTACCAGGAACATGATGATAACTGAAATCAGTGCAACGCTGGCGTCATTTGCGGCGGGAAGATCGAACCAGGTGCTCCAGCCGCCAAACGGCTGGCCTCTCGTGATCCAGGCCAGGGCCGTCAACGAAAAAATAATAAAAACCCTTCTCTCGTCAGTCTGCCATTCACCCACTTTCGGCATTTCAAAATCTCCTTTGAAATGGAGTTTTCTCGTTAGCCAGATAGCAATAAGTGGTACCAGCAACAGCACGACGGGGACACCCCACGACATCCAGGTTAAAAAACCGATTTCTTTGCCAGTATTCTGGAAATATATCTCCCGGAAGAGAAGATTGGGTGGTGTGCCAATGGGCGTACCAATACCGCCGACACTTGCTGCGAAGGCAATACCCAATAGCAAGGGGATGGCAAGATCGTCATCATCTGATTTTTCAAGTACCGCCAATGCAACGGGCAATAACATTAACGTTGTTGCAGTATTGGATATCCACATACTCAGTACTGCTGCGGCTGCCATAAAACCAAAAACCAGCCGGCGGCTACTGGTGCCACCAAACAATTTGACCATATTGAGTGCCACCCGCAGATGGGCACCACTTCTTTCCATGGCTGTCGATAGTATAAAACCACCGAGTAACAGGAGTACCAGGGGGCTGCCGTAAGATGCGCCAACCTCGTTCGGTGTCAGAATACCAAGGATGGGTAGAAGAGCCAGCGGCAGTAATGAGGTGGCTGGAATAGGGATGGGTTCAAATATCCACCAGGTTGCGCAGACTATGGTGATTGCCGCAGTCCAGCAAGCTGCCCCGTCCCAGCCGGTTGTGTCCAATGCCGTGAAGGCAACTGCACCGAGCAGGGGGCCGAGAAAGAGAAACAGTAACGATATGTTGATTTGATTCATGCTTTTTTATTGTTTTCCATCACCATCACCATCACCATCACCATCTACATCTACATCTACATTCACATTATCTTTGTCTTCACTTTTCCGGTATTTATCAAACCAGCCGAGAATATAAGCAACCTTTCGTAGCAGATTGCTGGGTCGACGGGTGATTGAATGGGATGCGCCTGGTATGCGAACCAGCATCGAGTCCACGCCGCGTATTTTTAAGGCCTGGTAATATTGTTCAGATTCAGACATGGGCGTTCGGTAATCCACTTCGCCGGTCAGCAGCATAGTGGGTGTCGAGACTTTCCCAACGAGCGAGATGGGGGATAGCCTATGGTAGGCCATGGGGTCTTCCCAGGGCATCTTGTCAAAGTTAATCTTCCAGAAAAATGAACCAATGTCGCTGGTCAGGGTAAAGGCATACCAGTTGACGATAGGTTTGGCAACGACTGCAGCCCGAAAACGGTCAGTCTTGCCAACGATCCATGCTGTTAGTACACCGCCGCCGCTACCCCCTGTCACAAACAGGTTGTCAGTGTCGACGTAACCCCGGGATATAACCTCGTCTACACCAGACATTAAGTCATCATAATCCTGGCCTGGATACGCATGGTAAATTTCACGGGTGAATTTTGTTCCATAACTCGTGCTGCCACGGGGGTTTGTATATAACACGACATAACCCGCGGCAGCGTACAATTGAATCTCGGCGCTGAATTCAGCGGCATAGCTCGTGTTCGGGCCACCATGAATCTCCAGAATGAGCGGATACTTTTTGCTGTTATCGAATCCATTCGGTTTAACGATCCAACCGTGAATCATTTGTCCGTCTACGGAAGATGGATACCAGATTTCTTCAACATCCCCCATTTTAACAGTATTGAGCAGGTTTGCGTTTAGCCGGGTGAGGTATTTTGTCTTCTTGCGTTCAACCACCGCGACTTCAGCCGGGCTGTTGGTAGAGCCGCTGACGAATGCCACCCGGTTAGTGTCCGCCAGTGAATAACCACCTGAGGTGTACGGCCTGCCAATCGTTGTTCCACCTAAACCAGAAGCAATCTCCTTGATGTTACCCTTTAAATCGACTCTGCCGATTTTCATCACCGACTTGTCAATATAGTTGAAGTAAATGTATTTTCCGTTGCTGGACCAGGTTGCAGAATTTATGTTTCGGTCCAACGATGCCGTTAAGGATCGCGGCGTGATATTTTCAATGTCTGTGACATAGAGCTGGTTCACCTGGTAACCGCCGACGTTATCCGAACCGATAAACAATAAAGTGTCTCCGGCAGGGTTTACTTCCGGGGAAAAGTCTGGTCCATCACGTGAAGTGAGCGCAGTGACTTCTTTCGTGGTGATATCGAGTTTGTATACTTCACTGTTTTGAATATCGCGCTGCCAGTTATCATCGTAGTTAGAGGTAAAGTAAAGTGATTTACCATCGCTCGACCAGGTTGGTCTTGAGGTATGCGAGTAGGTCTCGGTTAATTGTCTCGGGCTGCCGCCTTCTGATGCAATAACAAACAGTTGGGATAAACCTGGTTTGTTAAAGCCACCTGAATCTGACCTGTATAAAAGCTGGTCAATTAATTGCGCCTCCTTGGCCCATTTCGCGTCTTTGGGTGCCGTTGGAAGTTTACCGAGCCTGGGTGAATCAGAAGCAACAAAGCTGCTAAAAGCCAGGTGCTTGCCGTCGGGTGACCAACTCAGGTTTCCAGGTGACGCTGTCAACTGGGTGATCGCTGCCGCATTGCCAGTTTTCACCCAAAGAACATATATCTGGCTACCATGCAGACTTTTCGCGATGTAGGCCAGTCTCGTCCCATCCGGTGACCACCGCGGATAACCAACGCCCTTGTTGACATCGACGAGAGGCCGTTGCGCGCCCGACTTCACATCAATGAGCCATAAACTGGTCCTTGCAATATCTTCCATCACATCGAAACCGCGTCGAATATAGACGATGCTTTTACCATCTGGTGAGATCTGAGGGTCTGCGGCATACTCCATGTTAAACAGGTCCATTGCCTCAAATGGTCGATGCCCGGCAAAACTGATCGCGGAAGATATCAATAGCGTGATAGTGAGAAATAATTTCATAGAATGCTCAAGGGTGGTGAGAGGGATTTGTAAAGTTGACTCATGGTTTTTTCTCGTGATTGACTTTGTATTGCGGATGACAGTCATCTCCAACGGGTAATTATACACATGGTACTTGCATATCATGGTAGCTTTGCGATTCACTAAACGCTGTGTAATTAGAATCAGGAAATTCAGCCTATGTCCGGGAGTATCTACTGGTATGACTTCGAGACAACGGGGATTGACTCAATTTTGGACAGGGCAATCCAGTTTGCCGGTGTGCGCACCGATTTCGATCTGAACATAATCGATAAGCCGCTGAATCTGTATTGTCATCCTGGCGATGATGTCGTTCCCACGCCGGAGGCCATCTCGGTAACAGGCATCATGATGTCTAAACTAAGTGAGCGAGGCCTGTCAGAGGCAGAATTTTGCAATCGCATACTGCAACAGTTTTCAATGCCGGAAACCTGTGTTGCCGGTTACAACAGTATTCGTTTTGACGATGAGTTCACGCGCCAGATGTTGTACCGCAACTTCTTCGAACCCTATGCCAGGGAATGGCAGGGTGGCAACTCTCGCTGGGATGTAATCGATATGTTTCGCATGGCATATGCTTTACGCCCGGAGGGCATAGAATGGCCTCGAAACGAAAAGGGAGTGCCCAGCTTCCGGTTGGAACTTCTGACACAGGTCAACGGAATCGGTCATGAGGATGCCCACGATGCTGTATCAGATGTGCTTGCCACCATCGAATTGACCAGGTTACTCAAGGATAAACAGGAGAGACTTTATAACTATCTTTTCTCCCTGCGATCAAAAAAACAGGTATTACAACAACTTTACCCATTGGGAAAATCCGCGTTGATCCATGTTTCATCAATGTATCCTGCGAAACAGGGATGTCTTTCTATCGTTGTGCCATTGTGTTCACATCCGACCAACAGCAACGGAATTATCTGTTATGACCTCTCTGTATCCCCGGATGCCCTGATTGCGGCGACCATTGAAGAAGTCCACCACCTGGTTTTTACTGTCAGTGCCAATCTTAAAAAAGGTGAGATGAGAATACCTTTAAAGACAATTCACATAAATCGTTGCCCTGCTATTGCGCCACTTGCCACACTGACAGATGATAATGCCGCACGACTGGAATTGGACAAGGAAAAGTGCCAACAACATTTAAAACAGTTACAGCAGGCCAGCGGAATAGTTGAAAAAATAATTGATGCATATGGGTCCCACCAGTTCGCAACCCTAACTGATCCGGACTTTATGTTGTATCAGGGTGAATTCTTTGGCAGAAGTGACGTCGCTGTCATGGCAGACGTTCGCGCGTCAAAGCCGGAATTGCTTGCAGACTATGAAGGTCAATTCCAGGACGATCGACTCGATGAAATGTTATTTCGTTATCGGGCGAGGAATTATCCTGAAACGCTTGACGAACACGACTCGGTTCGTTGGAAACAATTCAAATTATCAAGATGGGAGGGTGGATCTGTCGTCGACGATGCGCTCCGTAAAACGAATGAAACTATCCTGGAAAGAGGCGAATTGCCGTACCTGATTGATTTAAGAAAATACCTGGAGGCGATTCGGGATAGTGTCTTGTCCTGATGTCAGCTAATAACTACACCATTGAGTTTCACCGGGTTACCAAATCCTATGGTGATGTAGCAGTCGTATAAGCTGTTTCGCTTACTATTCCGGATAATCTGACGACTGCCATTGTAGGGGAAAGTGGAAGTGGTAAATCCACACTGTTACAGATTATCAATGGCCTGGTGATTCCGGAGATCAGCAAGGTTTTTGTTTTTGGGTCGGATATTGATTACGACGCTTTGCCTGGGTTCCGGCGAAAGATGGGGTACGCTGTTCAGGGAGCCGGTCTCTTTCCCCATACGACAATTCGTCAAAACGTTATTCTGATGGCCGAACTTGAGAACTGGCCAGTTGAGCAGATTCAAGATCGTTATCTTTATCTGCTCCGTCTGTTAGGGCTTGATGAAGCATTATCAGATCGTTACCCCCACAGCTTATCCGGGGGCCAGCAACAAAGAGTCGGCCTTTGCCGGGCCATGATGCTGAATCCGACTTTGATGTTGTTGGATGAGCCTTTTTCAGCGCCGGACCCCATCACTCGCGAATCTATTCACGATGAATTTTTAAGCCTGCAGGAAAAAGAGTCGCGCACCATCGTTCTTGTTACGCACGATATGAGTGAGGCAATTAAGCTGGCACGCAGGCCGGAGATCCTCAAAGAGGGTGAAATTATCCAAATCGGCAGTGTTGAGGAAGTGCAATCGAAACCTGCTAATGACTATGTGAAAAGATTGTTCAAGGGCAAGGTTGTGAGTTCATGAAGTATTTTCTCCTGACTTGCCTTCTGCTTTTCATTGGATCCGGGGTGGCAGCGCAAGAGTCAAAAACCATCCGGGTCGCCAGCAAGAACTTTAACGAGAACTACTTGCTGGCGGAAGTCATGTCTCAACTTCTTGAACTAGATGGTTACACGGTTGATCGCCGGTTTGGGTTGGCGGTACGCTCGTCTGCTACCAGGCGCTGGTCAATAATGAAGTCGATCTTTATGTTGAATACACCGGCACGCTGGAACAAGTCATTCTCAAGAGCAACGGTAAAACGCCAACCGTCGCTTCCCTCAATTCGAAGTTGAGAAAAGAGTATCTGTTCATCCTTGAGTCCTTCGGCTTTAACAACACCTATGCCGTGGCGATTAAAAAGGCGCTGGCTGACAGCCGTGGTATCTCAACAATTTCGGACCTTGCAGAAGAGAAAGACCTCACCATGTCGTTTGGCCTTGAATTCCTGAACCGGGAAGATGGCTGGCCCGGACTCGCTGCGACCTATGGCATGACAAATAATCCTCGTGGCATCGATCATGGATTGGCTTACCAGGCAATCGACGATGGCAAGATAGATATTACTGATGCTTATTCAACCGATGGTGATCTGGAACGATATGAATTGACGATCATCGCGCTATCCCTCGGTTGTTTGTTTGGATCACCACTGGGCATCCTTATCTTTAGAAGACCTAAAATTGCCAGAATAACGGTCTATACAGTGGGTCTGCTGCAGACGATCCCCTCAATAGCGCTGTTGGCGTTGATGATGCCACTGGCACTACCGCATATACTTTCAGGTATCAAAACTGCGGCTATTATCAGTATCGGCACTGCGACCCTTGCCGCGTTTATTGGTGCCGGTGGGTTGGGCGAACCCATCGTCACCGGACTCGCACTGAACGATACAAACCTGATATTGCAGGGTGTGATCCCGGCGGCTGGTCTGGCCATACTTGCAGAATTATTCTTTGAGATGCTGGAGCGACTATTGGTGAAGGAACATATGTTGCGAGACTTGCAGTAATAGCGTCGCAGAGGATAAACTGCATATGTTGCAATACAGCCAACTACCGTGAAAAACGATGAGAGGTACCCTTTGTCTAAAATTTTTGTACTTGGATACTGTCTTATTTTTTTAGTGACAACAGCAACCGCCGAGCCGCTGAATCCTGCGCTCACCGATACCTGGCAGTTTACAGTCGCGGCGTTCAATCAGCACAATGAAGCAAAATTCAGGGTAACCTCGGGAGATGACGCGCCAATTGCAATTGATATAGACGATTTGGGATTGCAGAGCTCGAAATGGATACCTCAAGTGGGTATACGCTGGCATTACAAGAAAAAGTGGTCGCTTAGCATTGCATTTTCGGATTTTCAATTGGCTTCCCATAAGTCGATTGACAAAAGTTTTAATTTCGATGGCGTTACTTACCCTATTAATGCCTCGCTGAAATCAGATCTTGACCTGAGTGTGTATATCACCTCGCTGGACTATGCACTCTATCAATCGGACTCCACTGAATGGGGTGTGGGATTCGGTCTGCACGGCCTGGATCTGAGCCTGAAAATTGATGGGTCGCTAAATGGTATTTCAACAGGCAGGACATCTGAAGATTTTCTCGTACCACTACCCAACATTCGTTTTTATACCCGGCATGCCTTTTCACCAAAATTACTAGGAAGTTTTAGTGCAGGTTGGTTAAGCGCAACCATTGATCAGTATGATGGCGCACTGCTAGTCGGAGCAGTCGCGCTTGATTATCGATTCACAGAACGCTGGTCAGTTGGTATGAACTATCAACTGATAGATATTGATCTTAAGGTTGATCGGGGCGCGAGTGATCCAAAATCCAGATATGAACTTACCCTCGACGGATTTTCACTCACCCTCCGGTATGGCATTCCATAGCAGGGCTCGAAAGAACAGGATATGATCCTGCTCTCTGGACCTTCTGAGCCGACCACCGCGGATTTACTTTCTTTTATGTTTGCCTCAATAGAAATCTCAACCCTGTTTCTGGAACAGGTTCGGAGTGCACATGGAGATTTCGTCCGCCAGGCTCTCTGACAAGGCTCCAAATTTTAGAAGTCTGGCTGGGTTCCTTTATTGTGAGCGAGCACCGTACAAGGACCGAACTTGATGTTGTGGGCGCGCACCTGCCCTGGTCGCCACACCTTGTCTCTGGGCGATCTGTTATACGTGGTGTAGGGGAAGTAACAATAACATTCCGTGATCTTTGTGTGATGAAGCTGTCTGTAATCTGGATCTTAACCTTTGCAATATTGTGTCTGCTGGTAGGAAAATTACTTGCGGATGAGCCCCTGTTGGTCAACAGTGCCCAAGATCAGATTCACAAGACAGATGAAAACGAAGATGAGACGCCAGACGCTGATACTGAAACGCCCGATGCAGAAGAAAGCGAAGATGACACCCCGGACATCGATACTGAAACCACGGTTGATTATACCCAGGCAAGTAAAGGGCTGACATCCGATGGAGATCTCCGCCCGATATTCGACTACTTTGAAGTAGAAGATCGTGACGGCACGTCATTGGGCGATGACCTGCTGGGCGCCAGGATGCGGTTTCGCGTGGACTGGGGGTTTTCTGAGGCTGTCCACATCGGGGCTCGAATTGCAGGTAGTTGTTTTACCGATAACTGCGCCCCGGAATTTGTACTCGAAGGGGCCAAACCCGCATCCAATGGTCTCAAACCCGGTCAGTTTACACTCGATGAATTGTACATTCACTGGTTTCGAACGGAACGTGGCTCCATTGCCGTTGGCCGGTTGCAGACCAGGTTTGTCGTCCGCGGTGGCGTCTTTGCGAAGTCTCTTGACCGGAACAATAGTAATAACGTGAACATTAACTGGACTGATGGCTTGCAGGCAACTTATCGGGCGGCCAATGGCTGGAACTCAAGTTTTATTCTGGAACAAAATACACGTGATGGTGGCGGTAGCATTCGAAGGCGCCCCCTGGACTTCGATGACAGCGATGCACGCAAAACTTATTTTGTGGGATTTGAAAATAGAAGAAATTGGGGGCCCATTGTCCAGCGAGGATTCGACGTGTCCTATCTACCTGCTTCTCTTCTAAAGGATGGCATAACAAGCTGACGTCGAGAGGACTACTGGGGGTTTGTAGGCCGCCTGGTCGCGCGCTGGCCAAATCGTACGGAGGGCGTCAGGTTAAGGGCTGGTATGGAGATAGGCTATGCACCTGAGACACCCACTGCGGCGGCCGTCAATCTTGGCCATAGTGCCGACGGTCTCGCCTGGAATATTGTCGCCAGCATCATCGATTTTCGGCCGAATCACAGCATTGGAATCAACTACGCCCGTACCGGTGCGGGTTGGCTCCTGTCGCCGCAGTATCGTGCCAATGAAGCCTTATTCGAAATTCGCTATATGTGGCGCCCGGTGGGTTTGCCATTCCTTGAGGCGCGGGTTCGTTGGAGGGAAGATCTGGAACCGGTGGTCGGATCGCTCCGGAAGGGGGAAGAGTTTGATACGTACATCCGGTTAACCTGGGATTTTACCGTGAAGGACCGGTGAGCTTAGACCTCTAGGCTTTTAGTGTTTTGCAATCTGGAATTTGCATAACCTTGGCTGGAAGTTAATTGTGTCCGGCAAAACAAAGGGACGAATTGGAATGAATTTGTCCCTTCTTCGCCACTGGTGTCTAATCGCTTCTTGCCATACAAGCGTCGTAAGTCTGGGTGTAGGCTGCATTTTTTGCCTTACTTTTCTTTGCAGCACCGCCCACAACGCCAACAGCCGCACCACGTTTCGCTGCTTTACTGCTGTCACCGACAACCGCGCCAAATGCTGCTCCACGCATGGCACCTCTCCCGGCGCCACCCGTCTGGCTGGCAGCCTGGCGTTCAGCACGGTCTGCTTCCGCGGCACAATCTGCGGCCGACGGGGCAGAAAAAACCTGGGTGCTAAATAGTATTGCAGCAACAAATCCGAGGATCAGGGATGTTTTGTATTGACTCTTTAACGGCATATTGGTTCTCCAAATTACAAAGAAGTGGTTTATAGTTTGATAGTAGCTATCTTCGGCTGGGAATACTAACACAGGCACCAACTCCCGACCAAGTAGCTTCCTGGGCTGTAGCTTCCCGGGCGATAAACCCTGATTCCCGATATGTTATGTGATATGCTCGCGGCGTTTTTTTAGGGCTAGCCCAGGTAGGGTATCAAGCAGACAAAACCACCAGAAATCCTGGCGATTCGTTGAGTCTTAATTTGACGAGCCGATAAAGGGGTAGGAGAATTCGTGATTGTCTCGCTGAACTGTGTAATCCAGTCCAGGTTCGCATGTCATATCAAAACCCTTCCGGTGGG
>Ga0114950_10000161_pt1 | contig 40360 bp, 36 predicted proteins | sample N075metaG_FD_83503 | JGI IMG/M metagenome (GOLD analysis project Ga0114950, IMG submission 83503) | Deep subsurface microbial communities from Kermadec Trench to uncover new lineages of life (NeLLi) - N075 metaG | ecosystem: Environmental > Aquatic > Marine > Ocean trench > Sediment | place...
CCGGGCGCGGACGTGGAGTCGGCCCTGCACGCACAGGCTCGCTGCGCCCTGCGCCTGGGCGACCGCGCCCGAGCGGACCAGGCCCTGCTGGGCGCCTCCGACCCCCTGGCGGTGGCCCAGACCTACTCCAAGGAAGGGCTGACCGCCGCCGCTATCGCCGTGCTCGAGCAGGCGCTCGTGCGCGATCCCAAAAATTCGGACATTCTCTACAGTCTCGGCAAGGCGTTGCAGAAGTTGGGTGATCGCGGCAAGGCGTTGCGCAACCTGGAGGCGGCGCGCGATCTGGCGCCAGACCGGGCCGATGTTTGGGCGGCGATCGGCGATGTTCTGCAACAACAGCATCGGCCCCACGAGGCGATTACAGCCTACGCCCGGGCGCTTGAACTGCAGCCCGACGACTGGCGTGTTTTTGCCAATGCCGCGATTGTGCATCTCAGTGCGGGAAACCTCGAGGAGGGCGCGGCAATGTTGCGCCGGCTCGCTAAAGAGCGCCGGCACCCGACGGTGTTGCTCAATTTAGCGCTGGCCGAGCAGTCGCTTGGGAATAGTGCCGAAGCGGCGCGCCTGTTTGACGAGTTGTTGGCACTCGAACCGGACAATGTCGATGCCCTGGCAGGCCGCGCGCTGCAATTAGAGAGGCTCGGCAGGGGAGCCGAGGCGCGGAAACTTCTGCAAGGGCTCGACGAGGCTTCGTTTCGGCGCAGCATGCCCGCTCTCGCCCTGGCTAAAATTGCACTGGCGCACGATGACGAAGCGAAGAGTCTGACCAACCGGGCGAGCGGATATATCGAGGCGCTTCTGGTTAATCCAACGATGTCAGTCCACGACCAAGCGCTATTGCACTTTGCACAGGGTCATTTGCGCGACCGGCTTGGCGACTTCCGCGCGGCGTTCGATGCCGTTTCGGCGGGTAACGCGCTTTCTCCGGTTGCCTATGATCCTGTTGCGACAGAGCAGCGTTTCGAGAACTTGCGCGGTTTCTTTACTAAAGAACGCTTTGCAGGACTAGCGCGGTCGGTGGTTCGCTCCGAACGACCGATATTCATCGTTGGCGTGCCGCGCTTGGGGACATCCCTGGTCGAGCAAATCCTCGATTCTCACCCCGATGTGGCCGGTGCCGGGGAACTGGTGGATATACAGTCGATTGAAAAGGAAATTGGCGCCGGCGAAGCGCCGCACCGGCTGGCCGAACTCCGCGCGGAAGACCTCGATCCGTATGCCGCGCGATACTTGGCGGTGCTTGAGGAGACGAACGCGGGCGCGGCGCGGGTCACCGACAAGCTGCCGTCGAATTTCGAACGTCTCGGTTTGATCGCGCAATTGTTTCCTGGCGCGCGCGTGGTGCATTGCGTGCGCGATCCGCTCGATACCTGCCTGTCCTGTTTCTTTCAGGGTTTTCGGTTCCGCAACGCCTACAGTTTTTCGCTGCCGCATCTGGGTCATTATTACGCCCAATACACGAAGCTGATGGCCCACTGGCGTGAAGTGCTGCCGATACCCATGCTTGATGTTCGCTATGAAACATTGGTGGAGAAGCCGGCTGAAACGATCGCCGGGATGCTGGAATTCTGCGATCTGGAATGGGACGACAACTGCCTCGCCTTCCATGAAAATCCGCGCATTGTGGCGACGGCCAGCGTCGATCAGGTGCGCCAGCCGATCTACACCAATTCCATTGGTCGCGCCGCGCGCTATAGCCAACATCTAAAACCGCTGGTGCGGGCCCTGCGGGCGCATGGGGTCGAGTTCGGTAATGCCACCGCCCCGCGCGCCGATTGACCGCAAGAGGCTCATGCTCTGGCTGGTCATAATCCGCAGCGCCAAGCCGGGGGTCAGCCGGGGCAATAACCCTATCAGCGTCTCGCGGGCCAGGGCGACGCAGCCCAGCGTGGGCCTATAATCGGCGGTGGCGCAATGCACGAATATGGCGCTGCCGAACCCGGAACGGGGCGGGTCGTCATTGTGCCCGATGACGACGACGACATCGTAGAGATTATCCTCGCGCCACATATTTTCGTGCGATGCCTCGAAGGGAAGTGTGACCAGCCGGTTGTAATCGCTATGCGCCGGGTCGTCGCACCAACCGTCGTCGCGGGTCAGGGCGCGTATCGGCAAGCCGCTCGCCGGCAGCGGCAATCGGTCGGGGCGATAAAACACTTGGCGCAAGAGAAAAGCCCCTACCGGAGTGACGCCATCGCCTTCGCGCTTCGCCGTCTGAACGCCGACGCGCCCCAGGGCGCACGGATATTGACCGTCCTCGAAGCGAAGAATGCCGCGGCTACGCTCTGTCGGGTAAACGGTCAGCATGGCGCGTTGTCGTGCTCGAGCATGGCTGCATTATAGCGGCCCACCGCCTTAACGGTTGCGTTCGCGCGTCAGTGTTTCGTATTTATCGAGGGCGTCGATCATTGCATTGCTGACCCAGGGCTGACCTTCGACTTTCTGGGCGGCCCGGCCAAGTTGTGCAGCTTCCCGGACGGTCTGCGCATCGGTGATCGCCGCGCCTAGCCAGGCCGGACGTGCGCCGGGGGCCGGTCTTATGGCGCCTGTGTTAGACGCCGCGGCATCGCTGGCGGGCGCCTCGACCGCGGAAACCTCGGCGGCCGAACCGCTGGCAGAATTGCTCTGGGACGCTGGTGCGCGCGCTAGGGACGGTAAGACCCGGGGACCGTTCCATATAATTTCGACGCCGCCGCCGGCTGTCGCCAAATTAGCCGCCGCCTGTGGAGCGGGCGGCGTAACCGGGGAAGGGGCGGCAATGACGGCGGGGGCAGGGGCGGCGGGGGTTTCCGCGCTGGCCAATGCCGCCACCGTTTTCAGGCGGCCATCCGCCGCCACCAGGTCTATTGCGGCCTGTGGTGCGAGCGGCGTGAAGGCCGCGGCGGCGATTTCCGGTGTGTCGCCGAGGCCGCCGATGAAGGCTAAAGCATGGCCCGCCAGATCGTTGCCGGACGCCTCTTCGAGCAACATATTGGCCGTCGCCGATGCGACCCCTATGGGGCCGCCGAACAGGGCGCCCCCGATAAGGCGCGCCGGCGCTGAAATCTCGTCACCGGTGATGGCCCGGTAAATCGTCGAAACGCCGGGAATATGTTGCAGGGGATTGATGATATCGAGAAGGTTTTCGAGAAATTCCGAACGGCTGTCCGCGAACGAAATCGATTTCGTTTCGGGCATGGACTCGTGCAGACCCAGCGGCACGTCGGGTACGAATGGCGTTACTAAACTCACGGCGAACGGTTCCCCTTCCTGGTCGCTAAAGGGGTTGCAAGCGCGGTGCCAACTGGCCGAATCTCCGAACGGCACAGATTTCCGCGGTTTTTAGCCATAAAAACCGGCCGGCTTCTGCCGAATTAGAGCGGTGACGGGCCGCGCTAGGCAGAAATTGCCGCCTCCAGGCGCTAAAGCAGGTGTCCGCCGCGGCTTTGTTTGGTCGCCAGATAGCGTTCACTATGCCGGTTCGACGGGAATGCGTGGGGGACGCGCTCGACGACTTCAATGCCGCCGTCCGCCAGCGCCGAGACCTTTTGCGGATTATTGGTCAACAGCCTTACCCGGCGAATTCCCAATTGTTTGAGAATTTCAGCCGCCGGTTGGTAAATTCTCTCGTCCGGGTCAAAGCCCAACTGTTCGTTGGCGTCGAGGGTGTCGAAACCCTGATCCTGGAGTTCGTAGGCCCTCAGCTTATTAACCAGGCCGATTCCGCGGCCTTCTTGCGCCATATATAACAACACGCCGCTGCCCGCCTCATCGATTGCCGCGACGGCGCCGCGCAATTGGTCGCCACAATCGCACCGCAGGCTCCCCAGCAGATCGCCGGTAAAACACTCCGAGTGGATGCGCACCAGAACCGGCGTATCGGACTTGGGAGAACCAACGACGATGGCGATGTGCTCACGGCCGCCGTCGGGCGGGCGAAAAGCAATAACGCGGGTATTTTCAGCCTCGCTCAAGGGGACCGTTGCCTCACCGACGCGTTGCAGGGTGCGGGCTTCGGCGTCGCGGTATTGATGGATGCTTTCGAGCTCGACGATAAGCAACGATTCGCTCTCCGCCCAGGAAGGCAGGTAGCTCAGCCTTTCGGCCGGCACCGTGGCGACGACGGCGGCGGGCAACAATCGGGCTAACTTCGCCAGTTCGATCGCCCCGGTTTCGGCGGCCCCTGGGTTGGAGTCGGGATCTATGCGGGCTATCGTTAACGCTGGCGGATGCTGCCCCGGTTGGGGGCCGGCGGGGTCGGCCATCATGCGCACGGTCTCCGCTGTGATGCCGCCGCTCAGAGTAATCCGCACCGCGCCTTTGGGGCTGTCCGCAAGGCCCAGGATCGACGCGCGCCGCGCCGTCAGCAGAAGCGATACTGTTCCTTTCGAGATAGCCGTCAAACGGGCCAGCGCATCCCGTGTCGTGCCTTCGGCGGCTTGCAGTATCAACGCGTGACCGTTGCCGGCGACCACCACGATCGCGCCCCGGCGCAAATCGGCCATCGCGCGCTCGACCGATTGCAACGTCACCGGAAGGGGAATAGCGCGCTGCGATCTCTGTGAGGCTGGTGTTTTCTCGCTCATGCCAGTTCTCAATTACCTCGGGCGGTCCGCCCTGTCGTCTTCATTACAGGGGTATATAGGCAGTTTATCGCATAATATCGACAGGGGCCTCGGTGCTCCTAAGCCAGTTATGAGCCCGCGGGGGGGGGTGCTCGCTTTAAAGTGAACGTATTTGCCCCCCCCCAAGGGCCCTTAACCCCTTGCTCTATGGGGTTAACAAGTCCATCTGATGTTGAACACAATTGCGGGGAAGCGCCGTTATGGCAAAAGCTGTGTGGGAAAATAAGATTCTGGCCGAGAGCGACACATTTGAGGTGGTCGAGGGAAACATCTACTTTCCCGAGGAAGCTCTCCAGCGCCAATACTTCACGGCGAGCGATCACCAGTCGAACTGCCCGTGGAAGGGGGTCGCCAAATACTATTCGATTACCGTCGATGGCGAGGAAAACCCGAATGCCGCGTGGTACTATCCCGACCCTAAATCAGCGGCGGAAAACATTCGTGGCCATGTCGCTTTCTGGCGCGGCGTCGAAGTGTCCGACGAGCAACAACACACCGGAGCGTAAACCGATGACCACCGGAAAAAAGATACTGCTCGTTGACGACGATGATGAATTGCGTGAATCGTTGTCGGACCAGCTTCGCCTGCACGAAGAGTTTCTTACCGCGGAAGCCGCGACAGCAGCGGAAGCGCTGGAAATCACCAAGGGCGAATATTTCGATGCCATAATCCTCGATGTGGGATTGCCGGACATGGATGGCCGCGAGGTTTGCCGGTTGATGCGGCGCAACGGCGTCAAATCCCCCATTATCATGCTGACCGGCCAGGACACCGACGCGGATCAAATCCTCGGCCTCGACGCCGGCGCCAACGACTATGTGACCAAGCCGTTTCGCCTGAACGTATTGCTGGCGCGCCTGCGCGCGCAGCTGCGCCAGCATGAACAAAGCGAGGATGCGGTTTTCACGATCGGCCCCTATACATTTCAGCCGGCCCACAAATTGTTGGTTGACGGTGACGAGCAAAAGGTCCGCCTGACCGAGAAGGAAACGGCGATCCTTAAGTATCTCTACCGCGCCGGCGATAAGGTTGTCAGCCGCGACACGCTGCTGGGCGAGGTTTGGGGCTACAACGCCAGCGTTACAACCCACACGCTCGAAACCCATGTCTACCGGTTGCGGCAAAAAATCGAAGCCGATCCTTCGAACGCCGTGATCCTGGTTACCGAGCCCGGCGGTTACTGCCTGGTCCCCTAGGTTCTTTAGCCGCCGCGCTTTACCAGCACGCCCAGATAGAAAGCGACGACGGCGCAGAACGTCGTAATCGCGCCGAAAGTATAGGCCACCGCCAGCCAGTCGCCGGTGAGCCTGAACACGGCCACCGCGATCAGCGGACCGGCCAGTATTCCCAAATAACGGCCGGTAAGGACGACCGCGAATGCGTGGGTATCGGCCCGGTGGCCGCCCAACAGTACGGAGGGGAGCGCCCACAGGCAGGTCGGGGTGATGCCGGCGGCGATACCCCAGGCGACAAGGCTTATCGTGCCAATCACTATGCTGTCGGCGATGGGGATGAGCAGCCACGACGCGGCCTGCAGCGCCAGTGCGGTGAGCAGAAGGGGAATGACGCCGATGCCGGCGCGCAAAACAAATCCTGTCGCCAGGGCGAATACCAGAAGCACGACAACGGGTATCTGATTGATCAACACGGCGCTGTCGGCGGTCAGGCCGCGCACATCGACCAGATAAACCGGCAGCCAGGTGAAGTAGGCCATGAACTGGGCCTGCCAGAGGAAAAACAGAACGGCGGCAAAGAGCAACGCGCGGCGCTCGGGCCGCGTCGTATCGCTGACCGTGGCGGCGCTACCGGAGGGGTTCGAATGCCCCCCCATATCGACGCCGCCACGCCTGACGATGGCGAAGGTCCACGCCGCGACGGCGAGGGTGGCGATGATGCCGGCCCACCAAACGGGTTGCCACTGGCCGGCGGCAACCGCCGGCTGGGCGATCACATTCGCCGACACCTGGCCGACGGGAATCCAGGTCGCCTGGAAGGCGATTATCAGCGGCAGGTGCCGCGGCCCGGCGTTCATGTTGGCGAACGCCGGCATGCACACGGCAAGGACCGCGGCGCCCAGCCCCTCGATCGCCCGCGATACCAGCATCAAGTTGCCGCTTTCCGGCGCCGCCAATCCCAGCAGGCTTCCCGCGATCATCAGCGAGAACGCCCCGGCCAGGTAGCGCCCGGCGCCGTGGTTTCGGATGGCCCGGCCCACCCGCACACTGATCGCCATACCGGCCACGGCGAATACCGACATGAATCCGCCGGCGATAAATTTGTCGTAACTGTAGTCGTCCAGGAGCACCGGCAAGACCGGCGGCACCTTGAATTGAAAGTACGCCGCGACGAATCCGAGCACGATACCGTAGCTGACGCCGGTCCAATTGGTGGCGGTTGTCTGGGTGCCGGGTAAGGACATGTAAACCGATAAAGCCGAGAATGGGTGACAAATACCCGATAGAGGCCAGGGTTGCGAGTATATCAGACCGTTACTTTTTCTTTGTTAGGCGATGGGGCAAACTGATCGTGCCAATACCGCTGTTTGGGCCCAACGCGGCAGCACAGCCGCCGGCGGGCCGGCCGTATGACAGGAGAATGTTGCGACGTGACCGTAGACGATAATTTCTCCGTTCGCTTTTGGGGGGTTCGCGGCTCGATACCGTGTCCCGGCCCCGCCACGGTGCGCTATGGCGGCAATACGTCGTGTCTCGAGGTGCGTTGCGGTGGCAGCTCGATTATTCTCGATGCCGGTTCGGGTATTCGCGAGCTTGGCAACGCGATGATGGAGAACGGGCCGGTCGATACCGATATTCTTTTTACCCACACCCATTTCGATCATATCGTCGGGTTGCCCTTTTTCGCTCCGCTATACTGTGCCGACAACGCCTTACGGATGTGGGCCGGCCATTTGTTGCCCGAGCATTGTTTGGAAGACGTTTTGTGCGAGATGCTGGTGGCGCCCTTGTTTCCTATCCCGATGGATATTATGGCCGCCAAAAAGGACTTCAACGATTTCCAGTGCGGTGAAACCCTGCCGCTGAAATGTGGCGCCGTCGTTAAGACCGGCCCGCTGAACCACCCCAACGGCGCCACCGGTTACCGCATCGAATTTGGGGGCCGCTCGATTTGCTACGTGACCGACACCGAGCATGTCGAAGGGGAGTTGGACAAGAATATTATCGATCTCATCGCCGGCGCGGATATTTTTATTTACGATTGCACCTACACCGAGGAAGAATATCCGAAGTACAAAGGCTGGGGGCATTCTACCTGGCAGGCCGGCGTGGCGCTGGCCGATGCCGCCAATGTGGGAACGTTCGTGGTGTTTCATCACGAGCCGACGCACGACGATGCGTTCATGGACGCGGTGGCGAAACAGGCGCAGGCGAAACGCCCCGGAACGGTTGTGGCGCAAGAGGGAATGGTGCTAACGCCATAACGCCGATAGTGCGAAGGCGCTCACATCGGGGTGCGCCGAGCCCCGGATCGCCGGTATTATTCGCCAACCGCCACAGCCCAGCGGGGTTTAGGGGCCATGGTTTTTAAATTTCTTGGCACCGCGCAAGACAATGACGCCGGGCACATCCCGCAGCGGGTACAAGACGATATCTTGCGCCAGCAGGATCGCTCGGAACAAGTTATCTCTCTCGTACAACTCGCCATCGTTCTGATTTTCGGCGCATTGTTCGTTGTCGCGCCCCAGCCGTTCGAGGGAGAAATAGGCTTCGAGCTCGCGCCGTGGGTGCTTGGCCTCTATCTGATATTTACCGTCGTGCGTCTCATTGCCAGCTACCGGGTGCGGCTGCCGGGCTGGTTTCTGACAGTATCGGTGATCGCCGATATGGCGCTGTTGATGGTGCTGATCTGGAGCTTTCACCGGACCTACCAGCAGCCGCCATCCTTCTATTTAAAAGCGCCGACGCTGCTTTACGTATTCATCTTCATCGCCTTGCGGGTGCTGCGGTTCGATGCCCGCTATGTCCTGCTGGCGGGCGGAACGGCCATTGTCGGCTGGGCGGTTTTGATGACCTACGCCGCCGTGCTCGATACCGAAGGCATGAGCATCACCCGCGACTACATCCGCTATATGACCGGAAACGCCATCCTGCTCGGCGCCGAGTTCGATAAATTAATCACCATCGCGGTGGTGACTTTGGTGCTGGCGGCGGCGGTGGTGCGCGCCCGGCGCACGCTAGTCGCCGCCGTCTCCGAGGGCGCGGCCAAGCGCGATCTATCGCGTTTTTTCGATGCTAACGTGGCGCGCCAAATCACCGGCGGCGAAAACCAGATCGTGGCGGGCGAGGGCGAATACCGGACAGCGGCCGTGTTGATGCTCGATATCCGTGGTTTCACATCTATGTCCACCAGCCAATCGGCGGCCTCGCTGATCAGGTTATTGTCCGATTATCAGGCCCGCGTGGTCCCCGTCATTCAGAGGCACAATGGCGGTATCGATAAGTTTCTCGGCGACGGCGTTCTGGCGACGTTCGGCGCCGCGATTCCCAGCGACACCTATGCCGCCGATGCGCTGCGTGCCGTCGATGAGGTTCTGGACGCCATGGCGGCCTGGAACGAAGAGCGGGCCGCGGCCAGCCTGCCGCCGGTGCCGGTTAACGCCGCTGTCGCCACCGGCGAGTTGATCTTCGGCGCTGTCGGCGACGATCAACGGTTGGAATACACCGTCATCGGCGAGCCGGTTAATCTCGCCGCCAAGCTCGAAAAACATGCGAAGGCCGAACGCGTGCTGGCTCTGGTTACCGACGCGGCGTATCAAACGGCCTTGCGGCAAGGCTACGCACCCAAATCGTCCCATGAGCTGCGCCGCGCCCGCGCTGTCGACGGGGTAGACGGCCCGGTCGATCTGGTCGTTATCGCTGAATAGGCTCTAGGGCGATAACTACGTGTACGGATCGGCGGCGTCGCGCAGCCCGTCGCCGAGAAAGTTGAAGGCCAGGACGGTGAGGATCACCGGTATCATCGGCGCCATCAGCCAGGGATAGAGCGCCACGACCTGAATATTCTGAGCTTCGTTCAACAGCACGCCCCAACTGGTTATCGGCGGGCGCAGGCCCAGCCCCAAAAAGCTCAGGGCGGTTTCGCCGAGGATCATTTCCGGAATGGCCAGGCTGGCCGAGGCGATGAGGTGGCTGGCGAAGCTCGGCACCAGATGGCGCCCGATGATGCGTTTGGTGCTCGCGCCCATAAGGTTTGCCGCGATGGCGAAATCTTCTTCGCGCAAGGCCAGAAGTTTCGAGCGGACGGCGCGCGCCAGTCCGGGCCAGTCCAGAAATGCCAGGATGAGGGTGATGCCGAAATAAATCATGATCGGCGGCCATTTAATCGGCAAGGCAGCCGACAGCGCCATCCATAAGGGCAGCCGGGGAAAGGACTTCAAGACCTCGATCAAGCGTTGGATGATGTTATCGACCCAACCGCCATAGAACCCGGCAACGCCGCCGATGGCGATTCCCAGCACGAAGCTAAGAACAATGCCGATCAGACCGATCGACAGGGATATCCGCGAACCGTGGACGATGCGCGAAAACACATCGCGGCCCAGCCGGTCGGTGCCGAGCAGAAACACAGTCCCACGTTTGCCGGCGGGGCAAAACAGATGGAAGTTACCCTTGAACAGCCCCCAGAACTCGTATTCGGCGCCGCGGTAACCGCCGGAACACAAGAACCGGATCCGGTCTACCTTCGTGGTGTCCGGTGTGTGCACCCACTGCGCGTTTTCGAGGTCGAAGCGCGACTTGTAACGGTAGGTGAAAGGGCCGATGAACTTGCCCTCGTGGAACAAATGGATCGCTTGCGGCGGGACGAAGAGGGCGCGCGTATCGCGGTGCTGCAGTTCGTAGGGAGCCACTACTTCCGCGAAGATGGCGATCAGATAGAGCAGTATCAAAAATATGCCGGCGGCGACCGCGACTCTATGGCGGCGCAGCTTCCACCACATGAGACGCCACTGCGACGCCATGTAGAACTTTTCCTGTTCCGGCGTTAGCGCGACATCGTCGTCCGGGTCGAATGGTTCGCGGGATACGAAATGCGGCGCCGGTTTGTCCGCATCCTCTTCGTTGCGATCATCGCTCACCGTGTGGCCCCACCGCTAAAGCGAATGCGCGGGTCGAGCGCGGCCAGCGCCAGGTCGGAAAGCAAGGTGCCGATAACGACGAACAGGGAGAGCATCATCAAAAAAGAGCCGGCCAGGAACATGTCCTGAGAGCGCAGAGCGTCCAGAAGCATACGGCCAGTGATGTCGAGGTTTAGAACCACGGCAACGATCGCCGAACCCGAGATGACGTCAGGCAAGATCGAGCCGATGTCGGCGATGAAAGGGTTCAAGGATACTCTTAGCGGATACTTCCACAGCACTTTTCGTGGATGCAGGCCCTTGGCGCGGGCGGTTACAACATATTGCTTTTGCAATTCGTCGAGCAGGTTGGCGCGCAGCCGGCGGATCATCCCCGCGGTGCCCGACGTCCCGATGACGATGACCGGAATCCACAGGTGCTGTAAAACCGATCCGAATTTGGCGAACGACCAGGGCTGATTGCGGAACTTGTCGTCCATGATTCCGCCGATCGACAAGTCGAACCATTGGTTCGCCAGGTACATCAAAATAAGAGCGAGCAGGAAATTCGGGGTGGCGAGGCCGAGATAGCCCACGAAGGTCGCCACATTATCGGCGAGGCTGTATTGGCGCGTCGCCACGTAGGTGCCGATGGCAAAGCTGACGACCCAGATGAACAGGATCGTCGAGAACGTGACGATGAAGGTCAGCAACACACGCTCGCCGATCAGTTCGGAGACCGGGCGGTTGTGCTCGAACGACCAGCCGAAATCACCCTGAAAAAGGCCGAAGAGCCAGGAGAAATACTGCTCGATAGGTGGCTTATCCAACCCGTAGGCGCGCCGCAGGGCCTCGATTTGCCCAAGATCGACGGCCTCGCCGCGCGATTGCATTTCGGCGATCAGTGTTTCCAGGTAATCGCCCGGGGGTAGCTGGATGATAATGAAGACGATCGCGCTGACCGCCAGCAGCGTCGGGATCATCACCAGTAGACGATGGGCGATGTAGCGAAACATTAAGCGGCGCCCTGGTTTGCCGGGATCGTCCGGCGGTTAATTGCCGGCGTCTGTAAAATAGAAAGTGTCGGGCAGGTAGACGCCAAAATATGCCCCCGGATTCCATGCATAAACGCCCTCACGCGGCACGTTTTTCAATCGGTTTGTTACCACGATCGGCTGTTTTGTGCAGCAAACGATACCGATGGTAAACACCTGGTCGGCATGAATGTCCAATATGCGCCGCCAAATTTTGGTGCGCTCTTCGGTGCTGCGCGCCGTCTGCCAGCGCCCATAGAGCTCGAACAACTCGCGCGGCGCGGGCATGTCTATGTCCTGGCCCGCTTTCCCGCCAGTCTCGAAATACTGGCCCCATTTCGGCCACTGGTATTGAACCTGCCTGGTCGGCGCGAACTCGGCGGGGCTCATGTCGGCGCTGACGATGCCGTTATCCACGCCGAACCACACCGCCATCATGGTCTCGCCCGAGAAGATGCGGTTGCGGAACACTTGGCGTTGCGACGGCCGGGTGAATATTTTGATGCCGACATCGAGCCAGGTGTCGCGGAGCAATTCGAGCACATCGACCTGCTCGGTGTCTTCGCCCGAGGTTTCGATGACGATTTCCACGCGCCGCCCGTCCGGCAACAGCCGAACGCCGTCCTTGTCGCGTTTGTCGAGGCCAAGTTCATCGAGCAGTTCTTCGGCCTGGTCGGGGTCGAATTCGGCCCAGGCGGTTTGTAGTTCTTCGCGAAACAGAGGGCTCTGTGGCAACACGGTGTTGTTAGACGGCTGGGCGAGGCCAAAGAAGATGACCTGGTTGATCTCATCGCGGTCGGTGGCCAGGCTCAGGGCGCGGCGGAACCGAACGTCGCGGAACAGTTTGCGCCACACCGGGTCTTTGTGGTGCAGGTTGGGGTACAGCGCGACCTTCGATCCCCGTGCCGTGTTCCACAACAGTATCTTGAAGTTCTTCTTGACTTCCGCCCGCTTCAGGAAGGGGTAGTGGCTCATGAATATGTAGCGCGCCTGCAAGTCCGTCTCGCCGGCTGCGGCTTTCGCCGGGATCAATTTGGTGTCGGCGATATTCATCAGCACACGGTCGATATAGGGCAGTTGCTGGCCTTGGGGATCGACGCGGTGGAAATAGGGATTGCGGACGAACACGAACTGCTGTTGCGGGGGGCGAATCGTGTTGAACCACGGCTGCAGGGTTGGCAGATCGGGGTTATCGAAATTGTACATATTGTCGCTGGCGTTGTGCAGCGCCGCCCAGCTTCGCATGCGCCGTTCCTTGACCGCCCGTTCCAGCGCCGCCTTATCGGCATAGGCCGCATGGAACTGCTTCAGATAATGCGCCGGCCGGTAGATGAACGGCGGCCGCGCGGCCGCCAGTTGCGGCAGGAAGAACGGGTTCGGCTGTTGCCAGGTGTAGCGAACGGTATATTCGTCGATAATCTCTACGGTCGGCAATTGTCCGCCGGCCCTCATGAAGGCCGGCGGGCCGAGGGGCGCCAGCTCCGGGTTGTTGGCGACATCCTCCCACCAGTAGCGGAAGTCTTCGGTGGTAAAGGGGCGGCCGTCCGACCATTTGTGGCCCTTGCGCAGGTACAGGGTGAAGATGCGGGCGTCTTCGATATCGAACGATTGCAGGATATCGGAAACCAGATTGTAGCTTCGGTCGTAGCCGACGAGCCGGGCATAGCCGTAGACGGTCATCATGCGGGTGTCTTTCGACCGCGCCATGGAAATGCGCAGGTCGCCGCCATGCCGGCCAATGCTGTCGACTTCCACCACCCGCGGTTGCTCGGGCAGGCGTTGCATCATCGGCGGCAAGCCACCCGATTTCACCAGCGCGGCAAGCAAGGGCGGTTCGCCGGACTGAGCCGCCACGGAGCCGGTGGCGGCGAGCGCTAAAATCAGAGCCGTCGCGAGACAGCTATCTATTAGTTTTTGACGAATGCTCATGCCACCTCCGGCAGGGCGCCGCTTTCGGGGTCGGCGCGCACATAATGACCGTTCTTCAATTCGATCAGACGGGGGCTGCACTGTCCATTGATCGTAAAGGGCGCCGGCCAGGATTCAGGTGCCGAGGTGCGCCCCTCCATCAAGGCCGAGAGGTCGAGACGACGGTCTATATCGGGCTCCGGCACTGCCGCCAGCAGCGCCTTGGTATAGGGGTGCACCGGGTTTTGGAATAATTCGGTACGCGGCGCCAATTCGACCAGGCGGCCGGCGCACATCACGGCGACACGGTCGGCAATGTAGTTGACCACGGCCAAATTGTGACTGATGAACAGATAGGTCAGCCCCAGGGCGCTTTTCAGATCCTGCAACAGGTTCAGTATTTGCGCCTGGATCGAGACGTCGAGCGCGCTGACCGGCTCGTCGCAAATCAACAGATCGGGCTTCAGCGCCAACGCCCGGGCGATGCCAATACGCTGGCGTTGTCCGCCGGAAAAGCTGTGCGGGTAGCGGTTTAAAAACCGCGGGTCGAGGCCAACCAGGCGCATCAGTTCGCGCACGGTCTCGGTGCGGCTTTCCGGGTTGCCGACTTTATGGATGACCAGCGGCTCGATGATGATTTCGAACACCGTCATGCGCGGGTTCAGCGAACCGAAGGGGTCCTGGAAGATAAACTGAATTTTTTTGCGAAAATCTTTCAAGGCGCGGCCCTTAAGCGCCAGCACATCGACCAGCGACCCATGATCGTTGAAGACGACGCTGCCGCTATCGGCGGACAGCGCGCGCATGATCAGTTTCGACGCCGTCGTCTTCCCGCAGCCCGATTCGCCGACCAACCCAAGGCATTCGCCGCGGGCGATATCGAAACTGACATCTTCAACCGCGACGATCGTGCGCGCCTTCTGCTTGCCAAAGTAGCTTCCCTTGCGGGTCTGAAATGACTTCGACAATTGTTTTACCGACAGCAGCGGTCCGGCCGCGTCGGCGCCCTCGGGCCAAGGCTCTTTTGCCGCCAACAGGTGACCGGTCTCCGCTTTGATTTCACGCAGCGGCACCAAACGCTCGCCGGCGGCCATATCGAAACGGGGAACAGCCTTTAACAGCGCGCGCAGGTAGGGATGTTCGGGGGCCCGGTAAATGTCCGACAGGGTTCCGCTTTCCATTACCTTGCCGCGGAACAGGACGACGACCTCTTCGGCGACGTTGGCGACCACCCCAAGGTCGTGGGTGATCATCAGTACCGCCATGCCAAGCTCGGATTGAAGGTCTTTGATCAGCTTTAGAATTTGCGCCTGAATGGTCACGTCGAGCGCTGTCGTTGGCTCGTCGGCGATCAGCAATGCGGGACGGCAGACCAGCGCCATGGCGATCAGGGCGCGTTGGCGCAGGCCGCCGGAAAGCTCGAACGGATAGGTCTTCATCGCGCGGTCCGGCTCGGGAAACCCAACCAGGCGCAGCATGTCGCTCGACAGCGCCCGCCCGGATTTCTTATCGATGCTGCGGTGAAGGTGCAGGGCCTCGCTAATCTGATCGCCGATCGTATGCAATGGCGACAGCGAGGTCATTGGCTCCTGGAAAATCATCGAAATGCGCCCGCCGCGGATGGCCCGCATGGGTGCGCCGTCGGGCTTGAGTTGCGCCAGATCTAAAGGCGCGCCGTTATTGTCTGGGTCCTGATAAAGGATTTCGCCGCCGGCGATGCGCGCGATTTTCGGTAGAATACCCATGATGGCTTGGCTGCACACCGATTTGCCCGAGCCGGATTCGCCCACCAGCGCGGTGGTGCCGCCGGCGCGGACGCGAAACGAAATACCATCGACGGCGCGCAGGATGCCGTCGTGGATAGTGAATTCGACCTTGAGGTTTTTAACGGTGAGCAAATTGGTCATCGTCGCCAGTCTGCCGGATTACCCCACCCGGTGCCACCGCCCGGTTGACGGCCGCGGGCGCGTTCTCTCACCAGACCGAGTTCGGCCAGGTTGCGCAGGCTCGCGCTGCTCAGTTCGACATCGTTGTCGGTGGCGGCGCGAAAGGCGCGGCGGCAAATGTCCTCGAAGCCCTCTAGGTTGGAATCGATCGACAAACGCCCGGATGGCCCCTGCAGATTGAGCTGCATCCAGCCGCTCGAACGGTCGCGCCGGGTCGAGAAATAACTCAGCTTGAAGCGCTGCAAATCGTCCCACGACAGGCGGGCGGACGTCTTGCCGACGGCGGTAATCCCGGAATCGTCCACCGCAACGCGAACGCCGCGGCGCAACCAGGTTCGCCCACCGAAGAGAACGAATATCCCCGCGGCAGCGGCGAGCAGGAACGCCAACCAGGTCTCGAGGCTGACCAGCGCGATCGGCGTGGCGCACAATATAAAACCGATGACCGCACGTACCATGTCGCCCCGCAGGGCGGCGGTCGAATAGCGGTATTCGCTCATGGAAAGAGCTCGAAAACATCGTTTGCCGCCAACCATCTTACCGCCGGGTGCGCCTTGGTGTGCGCAATGAACTGTTCCACAAACCGCCAGGTGTCGTCGTCCTGGACCTGATGATGGGTCATCAGCCCGGTGGCTTCACCAGCGTCGGCGTCGCCGCCGCGCCGCGCCACCAAATGCTCGACGGCGGCGGCGATGGCGTCCCCGGTTCCGGCAAAGGCGCGCGCCGGCCCCTCGCGCCCCCGCCAGTCGACCGGGTCGATATGGACATTGTTTTGCCGCAGGCCGGGCATGGGATTTTTCCGTTGCCGAGGGCCAAGGTCGCTGAGGCCGCGATAGCCGAGCTCGGGCAACACGGGCAGCAGGTGCGGCGCGATGCGGTTCCAGGGCGGCACCAGAACCGGGGTCCAGCCCGGCACGGAACGCAGAGCCTGCATGCCAACGGCGAGTTCGGCGATGACATGTTCCGCAGGCCGCGATCCGTCGAGCTCGATTTTCCGTTCGTCCGGTGTTGCGAAATTATGATGGGAATAGCCGTGCTGCAAAACCGCGATACTTGATTCTGTTGCCATCCGCGCGCGAAAGGCATCGTCGATACGGGTCGGCACGACCGCGAGCGCAAGGCCGATATCGGTCTTTTCGCGCAAGTCGAGCAACCGTTGCAATTGCCCGGTCATTTCGCCGCCGTCGTCGTCGCGCCACCAGAAGGTGGCGGTATGCCCGGCGGCAGACCAGAGGTCGAGTTCGGCGCTTAGCGCAGCCCAAGGGGCATCCGCTGTGCGGCCCAACGACCCTTGTGGCTCAGTCTCTCCGTACAACCGCCTATCCTCCCGTGCCGCGGTGCGCGAACGCGTTCTTATGCGCCTTCTCTATCCTTGTATTTCTACCGCAACCCGCCGTCGGCCTAAAGCAATGATAGCCGTTAAAATCGGGCTAATTTGGGGCGCCGGCACTTTCTTCTACAGCCTTTTTCAATAGCGACGCCGTCGTTTGCGCCCCGTCCATATCGATGACCGCGCGGTCAGGGCCCGGCGCGGCCAAGGCTCGCTCGACCGCCGCCGCCACGGCCGCCGCCGCGACCTCTTCCTGTTTGACCATTTCGATCGCGCCGCGTTGGGCGAGCAACCCGCAACGCAAAGTTTGTTCGCTTTCCAGGCCGCCAGCGTAGGGCAGGCACACGGCGCGGGCGCCGGTCGCCAGAATTTCCATCACGGTGTTGTAGCCGCCTTGGGAAATCGACAGCCGGCAATTGGCGAGCAATTGTGCGAAATCCGTTCGGGACCGCTCGACGATAATGCCCTCGGGCGCCGCGCTGTGGCAGGCCTGGAAATCGGCTTCGGGATAGTTGTGGCCAAGCAACACGCGCCACGGCACATCGGCGAGCGACGTCAGCGCCCGGGATTCGATAGCTGCCGCCAGCATGTCCTCGCTGACCGCGCCGCCGCCGGTCGATACGATAACTTCGCCATAACCGGGGCTACCCGGCCCACCGGGCGCGGGCGGCGGGTCGGCGACGTAGCCGGTGTAGCGGGTCAGGCTGGCGATATCGCTCAACCGGGGGAAGGTTTCGTCGAAGGCGATGAAGTCGGGGTCGCCGTGGACCAGTACCAGGTCGAAATAATCGACGACGCGCTGCACCATTTCATCGACGCGCCCGGGCTTGTCGGGTTCGACCAGGATGTCGCGCACCGACGAGACGATAAGCGGCAGGCCTTTGGGGGACGGCTTCGCCTGCCGGGCCGCGATCAGCAAGGGTTCGATCTCGAAGCGCATCTGCCGGCGGCCGAACGGGTACAATTCGATCAGAACGATGTCCGGCCCGGTTCGGCGAAACACGTCGAGCAGCAATTCACGGCGCCGGTCTTTCCAGGCGTCGTCGATCTCGCGGCCGTCTTCGTCGACCAGGACCTTAAAAAATTTGTCGACCGCGCGTGTCGGCGGCAATTGGACAAAGTGGGTGGCGCCGCTCTTGAAGCCCGGCAACGGCGCCCCGCCGGACACCAACGTCACCTCGATGCCGTTCGCTTCCAGCGCCCGGGTCAATGTGCCGGCGCGCATTAAATGGCCGATGCCGAGAAGATGCTGGACGTAGAACAGCGCTTTTATCGGGCGGTCCATGGCGCTCACGCAGCGGTTTGCGCGGATAGCCGCACGTTGAGCTCGGCAACGCTGGGGTGTCCGTCGGCCGACAGGGTGAATATCTGCAAGGCCTGACGGCTCAGTTTGTCGGGCGGGTTGGCGCGCATGTCCCAATCGGCCGCCAGCGCATAGATGGCGCGAATGATGCCGCGGTGGGCGACCACAAGGCGATCCTCTTGCTGCCGCGCCAGTTCCGTCAACGCCGGCAACAGCCGGGCCTGTACGTCGCGCGGGCTTTCCCCGCCGTCCGGTCTAAAATCCAGCCCCCGCGCCTCGTTGCGGGTCATGGCCTCACCGTATTCGCTGCGCACGTCGCTTAGCGTTCGCCCGACCCATGTCCCCCAATCCGTCTCGATAAACCGCGGGTCTATCGACGGGGTGGCTAGATCTGGGTGGGCGGCGCGGAGGATATCGATGGTGTCGAGGCAGCGCTGCAAGGGGCTCGAGACGATTGCCGCGCCCGCCCAGGGTGCCGGCAATCGCCAACCGCGGATCATCGCCCGGCCGCTATCGCTGAGTTCCGTATCGCGCCGCCCCTGCAGGCGGCCTTGAGCGTTCCACAGGGTTGGGCCGTGCCGGAGCAGTGCGATCGACACCATCTTCAGCGATGCCCCGTCATGGCGATTTGCAGAGTGCGGTCGATTTCGGCCGCCGCCACCGGAATATCGAATTTTTCACGCACGCGCGAAGCCGCCGCGCCAGCCAGGGATTGCCGCAGATTGTCGTCATCAAGCAGACGGCGGACAGCGGCGGCGAAGGCGTCTGTGTCGTTTGGCGGCGGCAGCAGGCCGGTGATGCCGGACGAGACGATATCCGGGACGCCGCGTTGCTTACCGGCGACGATCGGCAGCCCGGCCGCCTGGGCCTCCAGCAGCGCCATGCCGAACGCCTCGTCGATGGCGGGCCATACCAGCATGTCGCAGGCGGCGTAGGCATTGGCCAGTCCGGCGTCGTCCAACTGGCCCAGGAAAACCGCGCGGCCCGGCGTCAGGCTTTCCAGTTCCTGCGTGATTTCTTCGCGGCACGGCCCGTCGCCGGCGACGACCAGGCGCCAATCGCGGTCGGTTAGTTGCGACAAGGCGGTGGCGAGCACATGGTAAGATTGGCGTTTGGCGCCGGCGCGCATCATGCCGACAGCGAGTAGCAACGGGGTGTTTTCGGGCCAGCCAAATTGATGGGCAAAGTCCACCCGGATGTTCGCCCGCTGCGCCGCCGCCGCCGCGAAAGGCGTTGCATCGATGAAGGGGAAAAGGCGCTTGTGATAGGTCTTTGGTCCGATAAGGCCTTCCAGGCATCCCCAGTCGTCGCTGTTGACCGTGAAGATGGCGTCGGCTTTTGCGATCGCCTGATTGGCGCCGGTGTAGCCGATGTCCCAGGGCCCGCCCGCCCGTTTAGGCGCGGTCGACGCTTCGGCGATGAGATAGGGAATGCCAAGTTCCGCGGCGATGGGGGGGCCGAGCCAGTCGGGGGCCTTGTGGTAAAGATGGTAGGTGAGCCAGGCTTCGGGCCGCGTATCCGGTGGGCGTGCAAGGTACCGGCACGCCAACCGGCCGGCCAGTTTTTCGCCCAGGTCGCGCAGGCGAGCCTGACGCCCGGTATCGCCAGCGCCATCCCGGCTAACGAAGCGACAGGCGATTTCGCTCACGTGGCCGGCATGGGCCAGCGCCTGCAGAAACAACCGCGCCAACTGACGGTCGCCGGAAGGCACCGGGTGATCGGGCGGTTTCATCGGTGCGTAGAAGGCGATGCGCATGTCAGGCTGGCAAGGCGCGTTCTTTGTCCGCCGCCTGGGCGATCAGCGCCGCGATGGCGTCGTGGCCGCCGTCCATCTGAAACTCGGCCTTTAGTTTCGTCAAAGCGCGCCCGGCGAGTTGGCGCCGAAATGCGGGATCGCCGGCGAGCTCGGCGATGGCCGCGGCGAGAGCGGGTGGGTCGCCGGGCGCCACCAGACGGCCGGTCAGCCCATCTTCGATCAATTCGGGGATCGCCGAGACGGCGGTGGCGACACAGGGCACCGAATGGCTTTGCGCCTCCATCAACACATTGGGCAGGCCGTCGCGGTCGCCATCGCTGGCAATCTTGCTGGCAAGGATGAAGATATCCGCGTGGTGCAGGATTTCCTGGACCTTGGACTGCGGCTGGCGGCCGAGCCACTCGATTTTACCGGCGATGCCGAGCCGCTCGGCCTGCGACGCCAGTGGTTTTGCCAGCGGACCGCCACCGATATGGGTCAGGCGCCACGATAGTTCGGGCGGTAGCAGCGCCAGCGCCGCCAGCAAATCGCCATAGCCCTTTTTTTCGACCAGGCGACCGACCGAGGCCAGCCTGACCGCCGTTTGCGTTTCGGTGCCGCCGTTCGTTCGGCCGGATTGGTTCGGCGCGAACCGATCCAAATCGAGGCCGTGGTAGTTCAGGTGGATGTTAGCCGCGCCGCTGGCGAGGCGCCGCAGATGTTCGGCGCCATGGGCGGTACACGTCGTCAGCCAAACCGCATCCAGTATTTTTTCCCGCTTTTCCCAATCCGGAGTGGTCCAGATATCCTTGGCGTGGGCCGAAACGGCAAACGGCAGGCCGCGCATGGCGGCGGCGTAACGGGTGACCGAGGCCGGCGTATGCAGGAAGTGCGCATATAGAAAACTCAACTCCGGCCCGCATTCGCACGCCAGCACACAGGCCTGTCCGAAACGCCGGATGCGGTTGGGGGTCGGATCGCGCCGCAGATCGCGCCAGAATTTGGCCCGTGCCGTCCTGTAACCGGCGAGCTTGCGGGCGGCCCACCAGGATCGCAGAACCCGGAGAGGTTCGCGCCACAGATATTCCGGCAGGTAGGAAACCGGTGCGGCGATCTCGCCGTGAATGGGATGTGTCGTGGGATCGTAGGGCTGGCGCAGCGAGATTATGTGCAAGCGCATGCCGCGCGCTTCCAGGCCCAATAATTCCTGGGCAATGAAAGTCTCCGACAGGCGGGGGTATCCCTTGACCACAATGCCGATGACGCTGGCCGCCGCCGTGTTAGTGGCGGCCGGCTCCGATTTGCCTTGCCCGGTGATTGCGCCGTCCACGTGCGGAATAGTCTGGTCCGCCGCAGTCACGTCGAGCGCTGGCTGACGTCTCCCGCGGCAGTGCTGCGGTCGCCGCTGATACTGCCGAGGTTCCGCCGCCGCGCAATGGCGATGTCGGTCAGCCGGTTGACGTTGTCGAGGCCATCGAGCAGGCCGGGCAGAATGACCTCCGACGGCAGCCCCTGTTGCGGCAAATGGCGCAACGCGGTTGCCATCAAACGCCAGTCGGGGGTCTTGGCGTCGACATCGTGTATCGTGTCGTGGACCAGCATTTTCACCAAGCCGAACTCCTGACTGCGCGAGGCACGAATGTACTGCTCGAGCCGCGGCCGCGTGCGCGGCACAATCAGAGCGCGCTGGTTGAAGGACAGGATCTCGCAAAACGTATTGTAGCCGCCCATGGCGACAATGGCCGTGGCGTTGGCGATGAGCGCCTCGGGGTGGGTGTCGAAGGTAATCGAATCGACGTTGGGCAGGAGCGCGATGCGGGCTTTGAAAGAGGCCTGCAGGTCAGGGTCGAGAAACGGTCCGAAGACAAAAAATCCGGGAATCGGCTGGCTGGGGTCGTTTTCGTAGGCCCGCAACACCCAATCGAGCATGACATTGCCATCGCCGCCGCCGCCTGCGGTGACCAGGATGTAGGGCCGGCCGGGATCGGGGAAATCGGCCGACACCACGGCGTCTTCGCGCAGGGTGCGCCGCAGATAGCCGGTGTACACCGTTTTCCGTTGCACCGACTGGGGAATGTTGAGGCCTTCGAGGGGATCGCATATCTGCGGCAATCCGTAGACCCATAATTCGTCGTACAAATGGTCGAGTGTCGGCAACACGTTCTTGCTGCGCCATTCGGGGCCGAGCAGATGCGGGTCGTCGAGAATGTCGCGCAACCCCAACACCAAAAACACGCCACGCTCTTTGAGCATACGCAGCGTTTCCAGCACTTCGCCGCGCAGACCGTGGGGCTCTTTGTCGACGATAAACACGTCGGGATCGAAAGCCGCCGCGGTATGAAAAATAATGGCGGCGCGCAAGGCCACCGTCTCTTCGATGTCCATGGGAAGCTTCAGCGGCACATACTCGCCATTTTGCAATTTCACCACACCCGGCAGGCGTACGTAATCGACCCGGTCGAGGAAATCGAAATTACCGATAATCGGCGAGCCCGAGAGAATAAGGACGCTGACATTGGGGTCGTGCCGCACCAAGGCGTGCGCGATCGCGCGGCACCGGCGCAAATGGCCGAGGCCAAACGAGTCGTGGCTGTAGATCAATATACGCTTGTTACGGTTCGGCATTGTTGGCACCAACTCCAGACCAAACTTGACGAAGGCGAAACTATTGCACAATTGAGGTACTCGCAGGAACCTGCGATTACTAGGGGCGACGGAGTGCCGCTGCCGATTTATCCTGTTGGTTTCGGCGGGTTAGGTTAACGAGAATCGCGCCGGCGCCGCTGCTGGGCGCTAGGGGAACAGGGGGGACACAGCGTGGCCGAGCGGATGGACCGCAGCATGTACCGCTTTGTCTTGAAGCACAGCGGTCGTCAGCAACTCTTTATCCTAATTTTTGTGGCGATTTCGTGGCCCGTCGGCTTCATGCTGCTCGACGTTCCAAAGGAGATCATCAACCGTGCGCTCGGTGGCGACGGGCCGCCGTTTTCCACATCGGTGCTGGGCTTATACGATTTTGTATTCGGCGGATCGCAGATCGCATTCCTGGTCATATTGTGCTCGTTTTTTCTGTTCCTCGTTATCGTCAACAACGGGTTGAAATTTCACATCAACATTTCGAAGGGGCGCACCGCCGAGCGGCTGCTGCGCCGGCTGCGGTACTCTTTGTACTCGCGCGTGTTGCGCTTCCCGCTGTCCCACTTCAAGCGCACCAGCCAAGGCGAGGTCATTTCGATGATCACCGCCGAATCCGAGCCGATCGGCGCGTTTTTCGTCGGCTCGGTCGTCGATCCGGTATTCCTGGGGGGCCAGCTCATTGTTGCGATCGGCTTTATCATCGCCCAGAACCCCCTTCTTGGGGCGGCGGCGGCGGCGCTCTATCCCGTTCAAATGTATGTCGTCCCCCGGCTGCAAAAGCGGATCAGCGCACTCAGCAAGGCCCGGCTGCGCGAGATCCGCCGCCTGTCGGATCACGTCGGCGAAACCGTAAACGGTATTGTCGACATTCACGCCAACGATACATCCAACCTGGAATTGAGCCGGTTCGCCGACCGCCTGGGCACGATCTACAACATCCGATTCGAGATTTTCCAGCGCAAATACACCATCAAGTTCCTCAATAACTTTCTCGATAAACTGGCGCCGTTCCTGTTCTACCTGTTCGGCGGCATACTGGTCATCGAGGGCGATATCACCATCGGTGCGCTGGTCGCCGTGATCGGCGCCCATAAAGAAATGTCGACGCCGTGGAAGGAGTTGCTGAACTGGTACCAGCAGCAGGCCGACGCGCGGGTCAAATACGACCAGGTCGTTAGCCAGTTCGACCCCGACGGCATGCTCGACGAGGAATTGCAACACGCCGAGCCGGAAGGCGATCAAACGCTGGCGGGTGAAATCGAACTGGCGAATGTCAGTCTGGTCGACGAAGACGAGGTGCGCCGCCTTACCGGCATCACGCTCAAACTTGCTGCCGATAGCAACGTCGCCGTGGTGGGTGGAGGCAGCAGCGGCAAAGATTATTTCGCTTTTCTGCTGGCGCGGCTGGCGGTGCCGACCGGTGGGCGCATAGCGGTTGCGGGGAAAAACCTGGTTGGGTTGCCCGAATCGGTGACCGGCCGCCGGATAGCGTATGCCGGTAGTGCGCCGCAATTACAGTCAGCCTCGGTGCGCGACAATCTGGTCTACGGGTTGAAACACCGCCCGTTGCGCCCGGCCGACTATGGCGATGAGGAGGGCAAGAGACGCCATGCCGACACGGTGGAGGCGGTTCGGGCGGGCAACATAGAGCATGATTTTGGCGCCGACTGGATCGATTACGAAGCTGCAGGGGTCAGCGGGCCCGAGGACTTTTTCGAGCGGGTGCTCGAAATATTCGACGTAGTCGAATTGTCGGACGACGTCTATCAATTGGGCCTGCGCGGGACCATCGATCCGGCGGCGCGCCCCGACATTGCCGAAGCTGTGCTCAAGGCGCGGGCGGCGATGGCGGACCGGCTGCGCGAGCCCGCGTATGCCGACCTCGTCGAGTTATTCGACCGCGGCGCCTACAACACCAACGCCACGGTAGCGGAAAACCTGTTGTTCGGCACCCCCGTCGGCGACCTGTTCGATATCAATTGGTTGCCCCAGAACGCCTATGTGCTGGAGACCCTGCGCGAGGCCGGACTGGTTGACGATCTGATCACCGCCGGCCGCAGCGTCGCCGAGACAATGATCGAAATTTTCGCCGACTTACCGCCGGGGCACGAATTTTTCGAGCAGTATTCGTTCATCAGTTCGGACGAACTGCCTGAATTCAGGGTGCTGTTGTCGCGCACCGACCGCCGTTCGCACGATGAGATGAAGGAGGCCGACCGGGTCGCTTTAATGTCGCTGCCGTTCAAAGTGATTGTCGCCCAGCATCGCCTGGGCATTGTCACCGAGGAGCTGCAGCAAAAAATCCTGACCGCGCGCGAGCGGTTTGCCGCCAAATTGCCGGCCGAACTCAGCGGGGCAGTGGAATTCTTCGATTCCGACACCTACAACACCGCGGCGGCGCTGCAGGATAATATCCTGTTTGGCAAACTGGCCTATGGGCAAGCCGAGGGGCAACATCGTGTTGGTGCGCTGATTGCCGAGACCCTCGACAATCTGGATTTGCGGGGCAGCGTTATGGAAGCGGGCCTGGAATTCCAGGTTGGTGTTGGCGGAGGGCGGCTGTCGATGGTACAGCGCCAAAAATTGAACCTCGCGCGCGCCCTGCTGAAACGCCCGGATTTGCTGATCGCCAATGAGGCGACCTCGGCCATGGATCCGGCGGTGCAGGATCGTATTGCCGAAACTATTCTGAAAATGCGGGGTGGTAAGGGCGTAATATGGATCCTCAATCGCGCGTCGATGGCGGCGAAATTCGATAAAGTCATCGTATTCGCCGATGGACGTATCGTCGAACAAGGCCAGTATGACGAGCTCAACCGCGCGGGAACCGCATTGCATGAAATGCTGAATTCGGCCTGAATGGCCGGCTAATTAGATGTACTATGGGAAAACGCCTAAAGGCTGGAGGGGCACACAGTGAGCCTGAATGAAGAAGTCGAACTTCTGCGCAACATTCCGATGTTCGCCAAGCTGGAGCCGTCGAAGCTGAAACTGCTGGCGTTTACCAGCGAGCGGATGACCTATGAGAGCGGGCAAAATTTTTTCAGCCAGGGCGACATGGGCGATGCCGCTTATTTGATTATCGAGGGCGAGGCGGATGTCCTCGTCAATACGCCCTCGGGCGAGCTTAACGTCGCGACATTGGGGCGGAACGATTTCGTCGGCGAGATCGCTATTCTGTGCGACGTGCCGCGAACGGCGACGGTCCGGGCGAAAACGCGCACGGTGACGCTGCGCATTTCGAAGGACTTGTTTTTTCGTCTGATCGCCGAGTTTCCCGAGATGTCGGTCGAGATCATGCGCGAACTGGCGTCGCGCCTCGACCACACGACGAACCAGTTGCGCGAAGCGTTGGCTGGTTCGGGTGGCTGACCGCGACGCGCCCAACATGGCATGAGCCGGCTCGACAGTTTTATTCGACGGATGGTTGCGCAGCGCGCCTGCCTCGAGGCGGCGGCGCGCCTGATCGACGACGTCCCCGGCGCGATACTGGAACTCGGCCTGGGCAATGGCCGCACCTACGACCATCTGCGCACGTTGTTTCCCAGCCGTGAAATCTTCGTCTTCGACCGGCAGATCGCCGCCCACCCCGATTGTATTCCCGATGACGGTCACATGTTTCTCGGCGAAGTGATCGACCGGTTGCCGGACGCCGCCGCGCGCTTGGGCAAGTCGGTCGCGCTCGTGCATAGCGATATCGGCAGCGGCCGGCCCGAGACCGACGCCATCTTGTTCGGTCGGTTGGTCCCGTTGCTGGGCGATTTAGTCTGCCCGGGCGGACTGGTGTTGAGCGATCAAGAGTTGCCGGCCGATCGGTGGCAGCCGCTCCCCTTGCCCGATGGCGTCGCGGCGGAACGATATTTCATGTACCGGGTGGGGGGCTGACGCCGGAAACAACTCTAGATATCTATGTCGACGATGACGGGGGCATGGTCGGACGGCTTGATCCAGTCGCGCGCCTCGGTGAAAACACTTGCCGCCCGAAGGCTCTTGGTCAACGCCGGGGTTACCCATACATGATCCAGCCGGCGGCCGCGGTTGGAGTCGCGCCAATCCCGCGACCGGTAGCTCCACCAGCTAAAAAGCTTTTCGCTGTCGGGGATGAAATGGCGCACCGCATCGACCCAGCCGTGCGAGGCCTGCAACTGCCCCAGACTTTCGACCTCTACCGGCGTGTGGCTGACAACTTTTAGAAGCTGCTTGTGGGACCAGACATCGTGTTCCAGGGGTGCGATGTTGAGGTCGCCCACCAAAATGCGCTTCGCCCCGGGGTTTGCCTGCGCGTGCGACCACGCCGTCATCTCGTCGAGAAACTGAAGCTTGTGGGCAAACTTGTCGTTGGCCTCGGGGTCGGGTTCGTCGCCGCCCGCCGGCACATAAAAATTGTGCAGTTCCGCACCGCCGTCGAAGGTGACGCTGACATGACGGGCGTCGGGGCGGCCGCACCAGTCACGGCCACCGGTCTCGGCAAAAGGAATGCGGGAGAGGATGGCGACGCCGTTATAGGCCTTCATGCCGCGCACGTGGCGGTGGGGGTACAGGTCGGCTAAATCGTCATGGGGAAACAACTCATCGACGACCTTGGTTTCCTGTAGGCACAACACGTCCGGCGCTATCTCGGCCGTGAGACGCCGCACCAGCGGCGCGCGCAAACGCACCGAGTTGATATTCCACGTGACAACCCGCATGGCGTCCGTCCGCTAGCGGACCGTGATTTCCAGGTCGCTCAACCCGTCGATGTGGCCGTGCATTTTATCGCCGGACACCACCGGCCCCACGCCTTCGGGGGTGCCGGTGTAAATTAGATCGCCGGGCGCCAATTCGACCAGGCCGGACAGGTTGGCGATAGTCTCCTGCAGATTCCAGATCATCAACTCAAGATCGGAATCCTGCTTGGTTTCGTCATTGACCTTGAGCCAGAGATTTCCTTTGGGAAAATGACCGACCTTATCGACCGGACGAATGTCGCCGCATGGCGCCGACTGGTCGAAACCCTTGCCCATGTCCCAGGGCCGGCCCTTTTCGCGCAGCGCGATTTGAACATCGCGGCGCGTCATATCGAGGCCGACGGCATAGCCGTAAACATGCTCGAGCGCCGCCGCTTCGGATATGTTGCTGCCGCCCTTGCCGATCGCCGCCACCAGTTCGCATTCGTAATGCAAGTTCGAGGTTTGCGGCGGATAGTCGATTGTTGATCCGTTGGGCATGATAGCGTCGGCGGGTTTGGCGAAGTAAAAGGGCGGGTCGCGCTCGTCGCCGCCCATCTCGCGAATATGGGCTGTGTAATTGCGGCCAACGCAGTAAATGCGCCGCACAGGAAACCGTTCCGTCTGGCCGCTGATGGCAATCGACACGATCTCCGGGGGTGTAATGACATACTCCATCTCTTTGCTCTCCCTGTCGCCGCCAGCCGGCGGCATTCGGATTAATGGTTCTCCCCGCCCTCGGGGGTTGCGCTAGACCACGCTCTCGCGGTGGCTGCGTGCCACCGCCCGCCGCTTGGCCGCGGCTCCAAATTCCGCGTACAGCGCATGGTTGAAGGGGTGGCTCAGTACCCGAAATTCGGCATGCCATTGAACGCCGACCACGAAACCGGCGGCGCTGGGCATTGAAATACCCTCGATCACACCGTCTTCGCTCAGCGCCTCGATCACAAAACCCTCGGCCAGCCGGTCGATCGCCTGGCCGTGCAGCGAATTAACGACGATGCTGTCCTCGTCGATACCGGTAGTGCTGGCGATTTGGGCAAAATAGCTGTCCGGGGTTAATTGCACCGGGTGGCGGGGCGCGAACCGGTCTTCCATGACGTCGGTCTGCGGCATGCGATGGTCTCTTTTGCCTTCAACCTCCCAAAGATAGGGGTGCAGTGTGCCGCCGAAGGCGACGTTGATTTCCTGGATTCCCCGGCAAATGCCGAACAGCGGCACCCCGTGGGCCACGGCCGCCCGCACGAGCGGCAAGGTCGTGGAATCGCGGACCGGGTCACGGTAGGTTTCGGGGCGGAACGGCTCACCATCGTAATGGTGCGGTTCGATGTTGCTGCGCCCGCCGGTTAAAATTATGCCGTCGAGGCGCTCGGTCAATTCGGCGGCTGAGTAGGCGCCGTTGGCCTCTACATCGCCCAGGGACGGCAGGATAACCGGCATACCGCCGAACCCCTCGACCACACTGAAGACGTACTTATGGCCGGCGGACTGAATGTCGAAGCCATTGAAGTCCTTGAGCTCGCCCGAAACCCCGATGAGGGGGCGGGGGGCGGATATGCGGTCTATGCGGTTCATCGTCGGTTTCTTGCGGGCCGTTTGGTAGCACGAGACGGGGGGGGCGCGGAAGACTATTGGATGCCTTCGTCCTGATATTCGAGTGCCGGATCGACCAACGAAAACAGATCCTCGTCGACCTCGACGCCAAACTTTGGCTCCAGCAGAGCAACATCGACGTCGTTACCCTGGGCGTCTGTTACCTGCCACTTAACCAGCCGCAACGGGGCGTCCTCGAACGTCAGGGTCAGCGAGCCGGCGTCCTCGGCACCGGTCTCGATAAGGGTCAGGCGAAGCGAGGCCGGACCGCGCTCGAAGCGGGTGATGGTGACGTCGCCGGAAAGCTCTATTTTTTCCTCCAGCAGGAAGGCCACCGGTGTTGCGCTGACCGGCAGATAACTGGTCTGGAGCAGATCGCGGTCGTGAAACATGAATAAAAATCCGCTGGCGACCATGAGCACCGGCACCGGCGGGTCGTATTCGATGCGCATATTGCCCGGCCGCGATAAAATGATGCGTCCCTCGGCGATGCCTTGGGCGGAGAACTGCACGAAACGGCTGTCGATGGTGGTGAGTTCGTTTAAATAAAGCTCGACGCGCTCGACATCCGCTAGCGCGGCTGCGTCCAGATTCGGCGCTGGCTGGGCGCTTGCCGGGAGGATGCCGGCGGCAACGAAAGCTATTGCGAGCAGCCATCTAGTGGGGGCGAAGACCATTCTCATGTAACCAAAATAGGGTGCCGCGCCCCCGGTTGCGAGGGGCGGCACCGATATTTATGCGTTCAGGCGTCGCTGTGATCGGCCACCAGAACCTCACGCCGCCCAACATGGTTGGCGGTACTGACGACCCCCTCTTTTTCCATTTGCTCGATGATACGCGCGGCTCGATTGTAGCCGATTTGCAGGTGCCGCTGAACGAAACTGGTTGAGGCTTTTTGCTCGCGCGCCACGAGGGCCACGGCCTGGTCGTACAGCGCGTCGCCGCTGCCATCGCCGCCAGCCGGCTCGAAGCCCGGAATTCCCTGGGCCGTCCCCTCGTCCTCGGTGAGGTCGTCGATATAGTCGGGTTCGCCCTGGGCCTTCAGGAAAGCGACCAGGGACTCGACCTCGGTGTCGGAGACGAACGGCCCGTGAACCCGGGTGATCCGGCCGCCGCCGGCCATGAACAGCATGTCGCCCTGACCCAGCAATTGCTCGGCGCCCTGTTCGCCCAGGATGGTGCGGCTGTCGATTTTAGTGGTGACCTGAAAGCTTATTCGCGTCGGCAAGTTGGCCTTGATGGTGCCGGTGATGACATCGACCGACGGACGCTGCGTCGCCAGAATGAGGTGAATGCCCGCCGCGCGCGCCATCTGCGCCAACCGCTGAACCACGGCCTCCATATCCTTACCGGCGACCAGCATCAGGTCGGCCATTTCATCGACGACGACGACGATGAACGGCAGCGGCGCCATATCGAAAGGCTGTTCCTCGAACACTGGTTTGCCGGTTTCCGCGTCGAACCCGGTTTGCACCTTGCGGGATAGTACCTCGCCTTTCTTGCGCGCCTGTTCGATACGCTGGTTGTACCCGGCGACGTTGCGCACCCCCAGTTTGGACATCGAACGGTAGCGGTTCTCCATTTCCCGGGTTACCCATTTCAGCGCCACCACCGCTTTCTTGGGGTCGGTGACCACCGGTGCCAACAAATGCGGGATGCCGTCATAGACCGACAGTTCGAGCATTTTGGGGTCGATCATAATGAACCGGCATTTCTCGGGCGGCAGCCGGTAGAGCAACGAGGCAATCATGGCGTTGATGCCGACCGATTTACCCGACCCGGTGGTGCCGGCGATCAGCAGGTGCGGCATGCGGGCCAGATCGACCATCACCGGCTCGCCGCCGATATCCTTGCCGAGGGCGAGCGTCAGGTCGCTCGATTTCTTTTCGAAAGACGACGAGGCGAGAAGTTCGCGCAAGCTTACCAGCTCGCTGGTGGAATTGGGTAGCTCGATGCCGATGACGTTACGCCCCGGGACGACGGCGACGCGTACCGAAACGGCGCTCATCGAGCGCGCGATATCGTCGGCCAGGCCGATGACGCGGCTGGTCTTGGTGCCCGGCGCGGGTTCCAACTCATAGAGAGTGACCACCGGCCCGGGCCGTACATGGACGATTTCACCATAAACGCCGAAGTCCTCCAGGACCGATTCGAGCACGCGCGCGTTCTGCTCCAGTGCGTCTTCGCTAACCCGGCTGACGTCCCTCGACCGCTCGTCGAATTCAGCCAGCAGGTCGAGCGGCGGCAGTTCGTAGGCCCCGCCGGGCAGCGGCAGATTGAGCTTGGCTTGCCGGCCCGCCTGAGCCTGGCGGCCGAGCCTCGGCGAGGTTGCGCGCGGCGCGACGCGGCGCCGTGTCGCCGTGGCGGGGGCCTCGGGCCTTATTCTGGCCGACGGCTCTTTGATCCGGGGCGATCTAATCATTTGCGGTTCCTGGCGCGCGGCAGTGCGGTTTCGCCAGGCCGCGTTTAGGCCGGCCGTGCCTGAGCGCGCGGCGTCAGCGCCGCGGTAGGCCGCCCACCGGGCGGCATAGCCCGAGCGCCGGCCGGCCCATCCGATAAGGCGCGATATCATGCGCCAGTCGCTCCAGTTCATGGCCAGCGCGCTGAGGGCGCCGATCAGGGCGGCGGTAGCCGCCACGGCGACCGGCAGGCGCGGCGCGATATCATAGCCGGCCAGGAATTCGATCGCCGGGGTAAACACCAAATGGCCGAACGTGCCCCCCAGCCCCGTCCGGATCGGCCAACCTTCGGGAATGGCGGCGGCGTTGAGCGCGAATGCGGCCGCGCAGATGGACAGCAAAACGGCGAGCAGCCGCCAGCCGAAACGGGGAACCGGGCGGTGGCGTAAAAGTCGTCCGCCCCAGGCCAGTAGCACGATGACGGGCAGCGCCACCGCCAGGCCGAAATATTGCAGCGACAGGTCGGAAGCGATTGCGCCGTATATCCCCAGCGGGTTATGGACCGGTACGGCGCTGGCGCTATTCAATGACGCATCAAGGCTATCGTAGCCGATCAGGGCAATCGCGAAGGCCACGCCCGCGGCGATGACAGCCAAGCCCATACATTCGGCGAACCGCCGCCCGATGAAATTGCGCACGGGCTCCGGCAAGAAGGTAATCCGCTCGGAAAAGCCGCGGATTAATCCCCCGCGCATCGATCCATTATGTGCCCTGGCAACCATGGCTCGCTGATCCCTTATGTTGGTGGCCCCTCAGGGGCCGAGCGTTTGGTAAATACGGTTTATGGCGTCGCGCGTGGTCTCGATGTCATGGACCAGCGCGACACGAATGAAGCGCCGCCCCGGATTGCCGCCGCCGGCGTCGGTCTGGGCGAGATACTCGCCGGGCAGGACGCGGACACCCGCCTCCCGCCACAGCCGTACGGCTGCATCAGCGCCGTCGCCGACGTCGAGCCAAAGGTAGAACGCCCCACCCGGCCGAGTCGCGCCAAACGCGCCGTCGAGAATTTCCAGCGCCAAATCGAATTTTTCGCGGTACAGCGCGCGGCTTTGCTCGACATGGGCTTCGTCGCGCCACAGCGCTTCCGACGCGTTCATCACCGGCAGCGGCAATTGCGCGCCGCCATACTGGCGCAGGCGCAACAGCAGTGCGATGAGCTCGCTATCACCGGCGACGAAGCCGGAGCGCAAGCCGGGCACGTTCGAACGTTTGCTCAGACTGTGGAACACCAGCACATTGCCGCACCCCGCCGCGATTTTCGCACAGGCGGACAGACCGCCGGGCGGCGCCTCGGCGGTGTAGATTTCCGAATAGCATTCGTCGACCGCGAGGACGAAATCGTATTGACGCGCCAGCTCAATCGCGGTTTCCAACATTTCCATATCGGCGATCGAGCCTTGCGGATTGGCCGGCGAATTGAGGTAGGCCAATGCGGTGCGCTCGAGGATCGCCGGGTCGAGGGCAGTGAAATCGGGTTGAAACCCGGTTTCCGGGCCGGCCGGCAGCAAAACCGTTTCCGCGCGCGCCATCGCCGCCGCGCCGACATAGACCTGATAGAACGGGTTGGGCATCAGCACGACAGGCTTGGCGCCGGCCTTTTGTTCCGGTACCGCCAGCAGCGCCGCCATGAACAGCGCTTCGCGGGTGCCCGATACGACGGCGATATTGCGTGCCGGATCGATCATCCCGGCCGGCAGGCCGTAGCGCGTTACCAGCCACGCCGCGATGGCTTCGCGCAGCGCCTCGGGCCCGTTAGGCGGCGGGTAACGGCCCCAATCGGCCATGTTGTCGACCAGGGCCGGGCCGATGAAATCGGGCGGCGCGTGCTTGGGTTCGCCGATCTGCATATGAATTTGCGGCCGGCCGGCGGGGGGCTCGATGTCGCGCAACAGCGCCCGCAGCCGGTCGAACGGGTAATCGGTTAATTGGTCGAGGATATTGTTATGCATCGGCAATTCGCCGTGGCCTTGCCAGGGCTTCCGCATCTAGTACAACTAAAATCATAACAGAGTCAGAAGCTTGTAGCCATATGCTGATATTTGACTCAAGAGGTGTTGTGCCGCCGGGCGCAACGGGCGTCGCTTTTTGCGGTAAAGTGAGTCGGTTACAGGCAGGGCGGGGGCATAAAAAAGGCCCAGCGGTTGCGCCGCTGGGCCTTTAAGAGGTGAAACGGGGATTTTGCCAAATTTATGGCACAATCTCTCCGTGCAGATTGATGTCGAGGCCCTCGATCTCCGCTTCTTCCTCGACCCGCAGGCCGACGATCATTTGGACGACCTTGAGGATGACGAAGGTTGCGACGGCGGACCAAACGACGGTGGCCAGGATGCCGACGAACTGGGTCCAGACTTGGCCCGCGTTGCCTTCGAGCAGGCCGGGCGCCCCGCCGATCGCTTCGACCGCGAACACGCCGGTCAACAGGGCGCCGACGATGCCGCCGACGCCATGCACGCCGAAGGCGTCCAGCGAGTCGTCATACCCCAGCATGACCTTGAGCTTCGCGGCTCCCCAGTAACACGCGACGCCGCCGACAATGCCGATCACGAGCGCGCCGAAGGGATCGACATAGCCCGATGCCGGGGTGATGGCGACGAGGCCGCCGACCGCGCCGGTGATAATGCCGAGAACGCTCGGCTTGCCGCGCAACAGCCACTCCACGGTCATCCACGACAGGGCCGCCGCCGCTGCAGCGATCTGGGTGACGAGCATCGCCATGCCCGCGCCACCATTGGCGCCCACCGCCGAACCGGCGTTGAAGCCGAACCAGCCGACCCACAAGAGGGAGGCGCCGATAACGCTCAGCACAAGATTGTGGGGCGCCATGTTTTCGGTGCCGTAACCGTGGCGTTTGCCGAGCACCAGCGCCGTTACCAGGCCGGCAACGCCGGCATTGATGTGAACGACGGTGCCACCGGCGAAGTCGAGAACACCTTCCGCGGCCAGAAAACCGCCGCCCCAGACCCAGTGCGTTATCGGTGCGTAGACGATAATCGTCCAGGCGCCAAGGAAGAGCAGCATGGCCGAAAACTTCATGCGGTCGGCGAAGGCGCCGGCGATGAGCGCCGGGGTTATGATCGCGAACGTCATTTGAAACGTCACGAACACCGATTCGGGAATGGTGCCCGATAAACTGTCGATGCCGATGCCGGAGAGGAACGCCTTGTCGAAGCCGCCGACCCAGGCGTTCATGCTGCCGCCATCGGTAAAGGCCAGCGAATAACCGACAGCCATCCACAAAATGGTCATCAGGCAGGTTATGGCGAAACTCTGCATGACCGTGGCCAGGACATTTTTCTTTCGCACCATGCCGCCATAGAAAAGGGCGAGGCCGGGGATCGTCATCATCAGGACGAGCGCCGTGGAGGTGAGCATCCAGGCGGTGTCGCCGGTATCGAGCGTGGCTTCCTGCGCCAAGGCGGGCGTCGACCCAGCCACGGCCAGCAAGGCCGCGGTGGCCGGATATGTTAGGATTTTACGCATTTTGAGAATTCCTTTTTTCTTGCCGTCGAGGGGCTTAGCGTTAAAGCGCTTCGACGCCGGTCTCGCCGGTGCGAATGCGCACGGCGCTTGAGATGTCGAACACGAAAATTTTCCCGTCTCCGATACGGCCGGTGTTGGCGGCCTTGCTGATCGCTTCGACGACCTGATCGGCCAGGGCATCGTCGACCACCACTTCGATCTTCACCTTGGGCAAATAGCTCACCGAATATTCGGCGCCGCGATAAATTTCCGTTTGACCCTTTTGCCGGCCAAACCCTTTGACTTCGGATGCGGTCAGTCCTTGCACGCCCAGTTCGGTCAAGGCGTCGCGCACTTCATCGAGCTTGAACGGCTTGATGATTGCCATCACCATTTTCATAGAGGCCCCCTTTGTTGAGCTCGTTATCGGGCACCACCGGCCATGGGGGCCGGGGGATCGAAAGGTCCTTCTCAAGAACCATGCCGTTTGGGGAGATGGCGTCTAAGGCATTGAAAAACATAGCCTAAGGGGCCAGGCGATAGAGAGGGCGCATCCTGATCTGACTATAAATTATGCAAAACTCTCAGATTGCCCTTTATTTGGGCATGTTATGGGCATGCCCTGCGACAATCGGGGCGTGGACAGCCTGGCGGCGAAGTTGCAATGTTGCGCCCATGGCCGTGCCCCGCCCCAAAGACAGCGATATCGACGTCGAAGCCCTGATCGTTGGCGCCGGTTTGGTCGGGATGACCCTCGCCAGCGCGCTTGCCGGCGCCGGCCTGCCGGTCGCCATCATCGACCGCGCCGACCCCGAGGCAATCGTCGCGCCCGAATTCGATGGCCGGGCAACCGCCATCGCCCACGCCAGCGCGCGCGTCTTGCAGGGGGTGGGCCTGTGGGAAGGCGTTGCCCCCTACGCCAGCGCGATCAACGATATTCGGGTCAGCGACGGCGATTCGCTGTTGTTCCTCCATTACGACCACCGCGAAGTCGGCGACGATCCGCTCGGGCACATAATCGAAAACCGCTATCTGCGGCTGGCGATGATCGAGCGCGTGCGATCGCTCGGTACGCTGGAATTGCTGGCGCCGATGGAGATCGTCGATATATCGCGCACGCCGGACGGCGTCACGGCGGAACTGGCGGACGGGCGGCACATCCACGCGCGGCTGTTGCTGGGCTGCGATGGCCGCAATTCGGGCATTCGCGAGGCCGCCGGTATCGGCGTGACGCGGCTGCCCTATAATCAAACCAGCATCGTTTGCGCCGTATTCCATGACCGTCCCCACAACAACATCGCCCACGAACGATTTCTGCCGGGCGGTCCGTTCGCGATTTTACCCATGCAGGACGCCGATGGGCGTCACCGCTCGGCGATCGTGTGGTCCGAGCGCGACGAATTGGTGCCGGCGCTGATGGCGTTGGACGATGCGGCGTTCGTGACCGAGATGGCGCCCCGCTTCGGCGATATTCTGGGGCCGCTCGAACTGGCCGGCCCGCGCTGGTCGCATCCGCTGAGCCTGTCGCATGCCCACAGCTACGTCGGTCAGCGCCTGGCCCTGGTCGGCGACGCGGCCCACGCGATCCATCCTATCGCGGGTCAGGGATTGAATATGGGCATTCGCGATATTGCCGCGTTGGCGGAAGTGATAATCGATGCGCGCCGCCTGGGGCGCGATATCGGCGCGCCCGACATATTGGCCGATTACGAGCGTTGGCGGCGCTTCGACAATATGGTGCTGGCCGTGGTGACCGACGTCATAACCCGGGTTTTTTCAAACGATATCGCGCCGCTGCGTATGGCGAGAAGCGTCGGCCTGGGGGCGGTAAACCGGATCGCGCCGCTGCGCCGCAATCTCATGCGTCACGCCATGGGCACGGTCGGCGACCTGCCGCGGCTGTTGCGCGGCGCGGCGCTATAGAGCTGTATCCCGCCAAATTGAATCAATTCTGTTGGTGATCGGGGCGGCAGCCGCGCCGTCTGACAAAGTGGATGCCCGCCGATCGCCAACCCGGAAGGGGCGGGCGGCATTGCCGCAAATCCGCTCCGCCAGAATGGTTCAATCTGGTGGGATACTGCTCTTGGGATCGCGCGACAGGCCCCGCGCTTCGAGCTCGGTCAGATAGGTCTGCCAGATTTCATCCTGGCGTTCGCCCAATTCATAGAGATAGCGCCAGGTGAAAATACCGGTGTCGTGCAGATCGTCGAAGTGCAGCCGCACCGCGTAATTGCCGACGAGATCGACCTTCATGATGCCGATGTGAGAGCGCCCGGCGATGATGCGCTTTTCGTTGGCGCTGTGTCCCTGGACCTCGGCCGAGGGACTTTCGACACGCAACAATTCGGCCCGGTAGGTGAAGGTGACCCCGTCGTCGAAAGCGACGATCAGGCTCTTCGTTGCGGCTTCGTAGCGGATTTCAAGTGGCCGCGGCGCTGCCCAGGCCGTGGGGCCGGCCATTATGGGGTGGCCGATGACGATGTTTCGTCTGGCGTCATCTCGCGCGCCTCGTCGACCAGCATGATCGGAATGCCGTCCCGAATGGGGTACGCCAAACCGGCCTGCTTGCTGATTAGCTCCTGTTTTGCCGCATCGTAACGCAACGGCCCCTTGGTAAGGGGACAGACCAAAATCTCCAATAACCTGGGGTCGACCTCGGTCCGGTTTTGGGTTGCCATGCGCCAGCTCCTGTTAATTTTCCGGTGCGTCCGGTCTTCAATTCATGACCGCCGTGCCGCCGTCGTCATCGCGGCGTAACGCGGCCTCGATCAGGCCGATGATAAGTTTGCTGCGATGGGCGAGATCGGCGGATTCGAGCAGAGCTTGTTTTTCGTTCGGCTCGAACGGGCATACCATGGCCAGGGTGGTTACCAAGCGGCCGTCGGGAGTTTGCTGGATGGTCTCCCAATCCGCCTCGATGTTTTCCATTTCAAAATACGCCCGCAAATCGGAGAGCAGCCGTTGCCGATCGATCGTGGTGCCGTCATCGGACAAAAAGTCGCTTTTATAAGGCGTAAAATCGGGGCGTGTCCTGCGAAAACCATTCAGCAGCGGCATTTCGTCGACGATGTTAAACCGGCAAACGCCGCGCAGGTTGAGCTGCATCTGACCGCCACCACCCTCCTGGAAACTCGTTATGCGTCCGGTGCAGCCTGCCCGGTAGAGCGCTGCGCCGTCGGGTGCGCTGAGACCCGCCTCGCCATCCTCCATCGGCTGAACGAGACCGATCATGCGTTTGTTGGCCAGTGCGTATTCGACCATATTCAAATAACGGGGCTCGAAAACATTCAACGGCAACCGGCCGCGCGGCAGCAATAAAACGCCGCTCAACGGAAACAACGCCAACTCAGCGGGTAAATCTTCGTATTTAGTTTCGAACGGTTTGTCGCTCATGAAAACAGGATTGACGATAGTTTGCGGCGGCCGGCTACCGTGACCGGATTGGTTGGTCCCTTGGCCTCGAAAATTTTCAACAATTGCTGGCGCGCCGCACCGTCGTTCCAGTCGCGCTTGCGGCTGATTATCTCCACCAGTTCGTCGATAGCGGCCTCCGCATCGCCGCCGCCATAAAGGGCTACGGCAAGATCGAAGCGCGTTTGTAGGTCGGCGGGGTCGTCGGCGAGACGGGCGCGCAGATTATCCGTTTCGCCCGCCGCGGTGGAGCCCGCTTCGGCCAACTCAAGCGCGGAAATGATCGCATGAATTTCGTCTTCGCCCCGCAGGTCCTCGCCAATCTGGTCGACGATTTCGCGGGCCTTGTCGATTTTGTCCGCCTTCAGATAGCTTCTGGCCATCCCCGCCAGGGCCTTGGTGTTTGCTTCGTCGTGGTTGAGCACCTGGGCGTACAGCGCACCGGCGCCGCCGATTTCGCCAGCTTCAAAGGCCTCGTCAGCCGCCGCAAGGGCTTGTTCGACCGGTGACGGTTCGACACCGCCGCCATGTTTCGCGATCACCTGGTCGACCCACTTTTGCACCTCGCTTTCCGGCAGCGCCCCCTGGAACGTGTCGACCGGCTGTCCGTCCTTGAAGGCGTAGACCGCCGGGATCGACTGAATGCGCATTTGAGCCGAGATGTCGGGGCTTTTATCGACATCGACTTTCACCAGCCGAACCGCGCCGCGAGCCTTGGCGACGACGCTTTCGAGAATCGGCGTGAGCGTTTTGCAGGGGCCGCACCAGGGGGCCCAGAAATCGACGATGATCGGCACCTCGCGCGAGGCTTCGAGCACATCGGCTATAAATCCGGCGGTGTCGGACTCTTTTGTGGCGGGTGCGGCGGCGGCCTCGCCATTCGTGGGGGCAACGCTGCCATCGCCCGTGATGATCGGTTCCATAATTGTCAGCTTTCAGGTGCCGTAATATGAAGGTATCGCCAAAAATGGCTGCTCTAGGCGTCGGCATCAAGTCCAGATTGGAAATAATCCGGCGCCTGGGTTCTCCCCATTCTAGCCCTCCGGCGGGGCGGTGTATTCAAGGTAAGTCGATAATCATCGGCGGATGGCCGCAGGCCTCCAAAAAGCGCAGCATATCCGCCGTCGCGATGGCGGCGGTGGCCTCGTTGTGCAGTGGGTGGGCGTTGATCGGATCGACATCCAGAAGGCCGCGCGCCAAGACCATCGCCACGTCCCCGGCGTCATCGTTCATGACGGCAAAGGGGGTGACCGATCCCGGCTCGACGCCGAGACAGTCGGCCAGCATGCCGGCGTTGCCGAAGGAAAGATTGCCAGTGGCGCCGATGACATGGCGCAGCGCCTTCAAATCCACCGTGGCGTCCTCCGGCACGGTGACCAGCCACTTGTTCCGCTTTTTATCGCGCAGGAAAAGATTCTTGATATGCCCGCCGGGCAGGGCGCCGCGTAGCGCCTGCGACTGGGCGACCGTGTGCAGGGCCGGATGACGGTGGATTTGTACCGAAATTCCCAATTCGGCAAGGCGCGCCAGCAGGGGCGCTTCGATCGTGTCCGAGTCGTTCATGACCGGCAATCTATAGCCCGTGCAGCGGCGGTTAACCAAGGGTGTTTGTTGAGATGATCGTTGGACTTGCAATCGGCGCGTCGATGCGCTTATTTCCCCCCGTTCTTGCGCGGGAATAGCTCAGTGGTAGAGCATCACGTTGCCAACGTGAGGGTCGCGAGTTCGAATCTCGTTTCCCGCTCCATCTTTTCAAGGGCTTAGCCAGAAATGGTTAGGCCCTTGATCGTTCGTGTCACCACTATGTCACCAAGCCGACAGGGCGAAGGGAAAACCTGTCGGGTGCCAATTCGGGTGCCAACTATTGTTTGGCCGACTTGAACTGCTTATTTCCGAGGTTCGATGAGCGAACCGAAACTTAACCATTTTGTTGCGCAAATGATGCTGCGCCGATTTACCGACGACAGCGGACTGCTATATTTTCCCACAAAAGGTTTTCTGACAAAGGCGTCTTGGCGTCCAAGCCAAATAAAGTGTTCGCCGAAAATCACCTCTACACCCAACACGCAAGCGACGGGAGCAAAGACACTTCGATCGAAAAGATGTTCTCCGATTGTCTGACGTCAGCGCCTATGGGACAGATCAGCGGGATTGCATAAGG